>Ga0190284_1000178_pt1 | contig 46337 bp, 32 predicted proteins | sample 48691812_MG_FD_161668 | JGI IMG/M metagenome (GOLD analysis project Ga0190284, IMG submission 161668) | Hydrothermal vent microbial mat bacterial communities from Southern Trench, Guaymas Basin, Mexico - 4869-18-1-2_MG | ecosystem: Environmental > Aquatic > Marine > Hydrothermal vents >...
GATTTTTTAATTTGTTTGCGACGCTTTTTAGAAAAATCCTGAAGCCGTTTGTTTATTTTATTATACATTTTTTTTGCTTCCGTTGAATTCCCGTTTTTAGAATAAAGTACTCCTAAACTTATCATTGGATTGTAAATGTCATTCCTCTTATATTTAATGGACTCTTCATAAAATCTTATTGCTGACTGTGTGTCGCCCAATCTTTGATATGCTTCCGCGCTGCGGACTTTGTTGATAAATCCGGGATTAGGAGATTTTTCATACCAGTTTAACGCAGAATAATCATCTCCGGTTTTAGAGTAATAGTTGCCAAGTTGAACAGCAACATCATCCTGCCACCGTTTACTTTTTCCATAATCGTAAGAATTCTCAAGAGTTCTAATCGCGCTGTTCAAATCGCCGAGTTTTTCATAAGTTTTAGCAAGGGGCAGAGCGGATTTTCGCGCGGATTCCGGAGAATTATTTGCCTGTTCATAATGTTTTGCGGCATTCTGCAAAAGTTCCTGCGATTTCTCTGTGTTGTCAGAATTTTCGCCATTTATTCGATAAATCTCCGCCATTTCATAGTCGTAATTTATTTTATTGTTCTGTTTTGCCCATTTTTCTATTGTTTCAGTCGCACCAATGATATCGCCTTTTTCAGCAAAAGCATCGGCAAGCGCATCATAAAACTTGTCATCGGGATTTTTTAAAATAAGCTCATTAAGAATTTCTATTTTCCTCTCTGTAAATGCTTCTTCAGAAAGTTTTTCTTTCATCACATAAATTCCGACACCCGGAATTTCTATAAATCGGTTTTGATAATCATACCATAATTTTTCATAAGTCGTAGCATCCTCAAACTTGCTCAAGCCGGTAATCCAAATCCCGGGCGCATTAGAAAAAGCTCCGTTTTCAAACAAGTCCGAATTAAGCAAATTAGCGCTTACTCTTGCTTCGCGCCCGGAAACCGATGATTGAAATCCGTCCAAATTTCTATCAAACCTGACTAAAAAATCATTAGAGCGCGAAGGGAGTTCTTCAAGGATTTCCTGAATAGTTTTAAGACTGTTTTGTGAATTTGTCGAATAGTTTTTCTTTGAAGTATTTTCTTTATTTATTAAAGAATCGGAAAAAGGTAAGTCGTCATTTAAAGCTACCTTTTCGTCATAAATATCTTTAGAAGAGCTGGGAGAAACAGATTTATTTTTAATAATTGAATCGCGAGAACCGGTATTTTCCGCGAGATCATTTTTCTGTCCGGCATCATCAGTTTTTTTATTATTTTTAAAATCAGCTTGTTTTTTTTCTGTTCCGGAGCCTGTATTTTTTTCTGATGATTCGGATAAAAGGCCAGACTTTTTTTCGAATTGTTTTTCAAGTTCCAACAATTCTTTGTCTGAGAAAGTGTAACTGGTATCAGACTTATCTCGCTTTAAAAACAAGAGCAAACTGAATATCACAGCGCCAAAAATTACAATTAAAATCAGGAATCTAATATTTTTCATAAAGGTATTATACCAAATATATTAAATTATGTGAAGAGAAAAAATTGAATATAAATCAATTTTATGATATAATTAGGCGTTACTCGAAAAGGTAAAATTCCGAGGATTCGCAAATTCTACTGTAGCCGCGTATTGCTATCCGTGTTTCCTGCGAAACATTTGTTCGCAAATTTCTTGCTTTTATACAAAAAGGGTTACGATTTTTATGATTTTCGCTCAAAACGCGGATAGCAATACGCGGCTACATTTGGGTTTTGGCATCAGCTCCCCCTTTTCTAAAGGCTAAAGGGGGGTGGGGGGATTGAAATGTCAATAAAATAAAAAAACAACCAAAAATGTTAAAAACAATCGGCAAAATAACGAACCGGACGTTCCAGTGTTAATTGAAAAAAATCCCCCTAACCCCCTTTATTAAGGGGGATTAATACGGCAACACCCTTTTCGAGCAACGCCTAATTAAATTAAATTGTAAATAATTAAAACTTCTGCAAAAAAAAATTAACAAAAAACTTGGCTTGAATTTAACGTTAAACGTTCTGCAACGAACGACTTTCACTTCACAAAAATTAATTTTTATTTAATCTCCATTGATTATAAATAAATCATGTTAAAAAATAATAAACAATTGAGTTTATATCAATTTTATGATATAATGTAGTATAATGCATTGTAAGTTGTAAATTGTTACAACTCTGAAACCTCAAAAAAGGAGTAAATTATGAAAACCACAATAATGAAAACAACCATTTTTATATTCTCTATTTTAAGTATTAATTTGTATGGCATTCTGCTGCCTACAGTTATTTCCAGCGATTTATCTTTGCCTGCAGGCACCCACACTTTATCAAACCAATCATTAGTTCAAGCAGGAGTAACTTTAACTTTTTCACCTGTTTCAACCTTGCAATTAGTAACTGCAGAGAGCAAGCTGGTTGTTTTAGGAACATTAGAGGCCGACGGCACAACATTTACGGGCAAAACTCCGTCGGATAAATGGGGACAGATTTTGTGTGAGCCCGGAAGTGAAATCACTTTGTTAAACTGCCTGATAGACAATGGCGGAGGATTGGATTTGCCGCCACCTCCGTTAAGCAACGCGATGTTTTATGCCCGGGGTGCAACCGTAACTATTTCTAATACAGTAGCCACAAGGTCACGCGGAGATTGTTATGGATTTGTTGGCGGCAATATATCTTTCTTTGACAATACGGCGGCGGCTGTGAATCCTGCTTACGGCACCTACGCTGCCGTAGGGCTTTACGGTTCCGGTGATTGGCCAACAGTCTGGCAATCTTCAGGCAACACTCTTACCGGCACAACGCATCAGGGAATATGGGTTGCCGGGGATTTTACCAAAGATATAAGTATATCCGCCAAAGACGTTCGCCTGAACGTTGACAAAGTTGACATTTCTAATTGCACTTTCACAATTTCAGGTGGCACTCAACTTGGTTTTTATGATTACACTCCGGGTTCATTAACTTTAAATAACAATGCTACACTTATGGCAGAAGGAACAGATGCTTCGCCAATAGTTTTCTCGAATTATTACGGATTGAACCCATGGTCAATCAAATGTCTATCGGGCTCGAAGTCTTATTATTCGTGGACAACATTCAGCCGGCCTATTTCTTTTACACTTTCTAACTCTTATATTTGTGTTTCTAATTCTTATTTCTCAAAACTCGAAAATGGCTTGGATGTAAACCATTCATCTCAGATATGTGCTTTCAGAACAACTTTCAGCGGAATGGTCAATCAGGGAGTAATGATTCAAAACTCTTCAACAGGCTTTCTGAGGGAATGCACATTTTTGGATAATAATCCCCCCTACATGAATTCACTGAATTTGGATGGCACATCAGTTGTTGACACAAGATACTGCTGGTGGAACGCTACTGATGGGCCTTATCCTTATGGAAATTATTTTAATGAAAGAATAAATACTAACGGCAATGTCAAATGTTTTCCGTGGCTTGTTGCTGCGCCGGGGTCGCAAACTAATCCGCCAAACTTGGCAATTACAAGTCCGAATCCCGCAACTGAGCCTGTTGTTGTTTCCGGTCCGCAAATCCTGCTACTCGGAACCGCTACAGATGATTCAAAAGTTACCCGCATTGAATACAGAAATCTCGCCAGCGATGTCGTCGGTGTCGCAAGCCTGAACGGCACAAGCTGGGAAGCGAATTTCTGGCTTTTTGAAGGTGAAAACCAGATCGGGCTGACCGCTTATGACGACGAAGGCAACGCTTCCGTCGCGGGTATAATTGTAGATTGCACAGGCGCAGGTGTTGGCGACGGCGGAAATGATCCTCCGATGGTCAATCCTCTTCCGGACAGAGTTGTGCCCGAAGGTGTTCCTCTCGTTTTCGGAGTCGGGGCTTATTCGCCGGAGACTGCCATTCTTTCTTACTGGGCGGAAAATCTTCCTGACGGCGCGACATTTGACCAGGTGAATAGAGAGTTTTCATGGAACTCCCCCGTTGCGGGCACTTATAATAATATTTTGTTTATGGTAACTGACGGGATTTTTGTGGCTTCAAATTTAGTAAATATTACCGTTGTTGCAGGTTCTGATCCCCCGGTAAACATTTTAACAAAAGTTATTCCCGATGCTTACAAATATCATACATATTACGTTTATCTTTCAGCCGAAAACGCTGTCGGACCAATTAGTTGGTCCCTTCCAAACCAGGAACAATTTCCTGATGGTATGGTTTGCTCGCGTTCCGGAATAATCTCGGGTGTGCCGACAGACAAAAACGAGAAGAGCTTTTCCTTTGACATAAAAGCTTCAGATTCAAGAGGCAACGCTTTTGCTTCTACCAAAACTCTCTCGTTAAGCCTTTATGATAAAGACCCGCCAAACCGACTGAGGATCACTACACAACAGCTTCCGTTTTGCGTAAGCGGCACCGCTTACAACGCACAACTCGAAGCTACAAATGGAATCGGCGCGGTTAATTACATTGAAGCAAGCAAAGCTTTAAATCCAATAGGACTAGCAATATTAAATGATGGTTCTGTCACAGGAACCGTGAATACAGATGCCATGATTCCGTGGTCAGCTATTGCGACTGATGATACAAACGCGAGCGACATTGCAAACCTTGTTGTTCCGGCGATAAAACCGGACGAAAAGCTCGAGCTCATTCCCGGGGAAAATATGCTGAAACTGATTATCAAGCAGGCGCCGCAAGCTTTATACAAATCTAAGATTATTTTTAAAGCGATGCTGAAACCTCCGGTTGGCTTTACTCTTGATGCCGACACTATTGCTACAGCCATGGCGGGAGTCACTCAAATTGACGGGGGCACTCCTTTAAAATCAGTCTTAGACAAAAAGGTTCTTTTTAAGGTAAAAACGGGACCCACTTTGGAAAAGATTCTTGTCAAAAAGCTGCCTGACGGCAATTTAAAAGTTAAATTTATACTGAAAAACGTTGAACTTTCCAAAACTTTTGAAAGTTGGGGATTGAAAAACGAAGATTTATTAACTCCCACCCAGTTTGACGTCCCCATTTTTATTCGGATAGGCGACTTTTACACTGTAAACGAAGTTGCCCCGACAATGGTTAAATCTAAATTCAATAAGTTCAGCAAAGGCAAGGCAAAGTGGTAGAAAAAAGCGCAAAATGCAATAAATAATAGATGGTTACTCGAAAAAAGATATAATTTATGTTCTCCTTGTAGTCTCAGCTTGCCAGCTACGTTACTTGAAAAAACATATAATTTAGAACCTTTATCAAACTCAATACAAGAATTGCAAATAATTGTTTTGCGGAAAACGCAGCTGGCAAGCTGCGGCTGCAATAAAATTTGCAATTTTATAGAATTACCCCTTTTACTGAAGTAACCACTAATCGGCTAAGAACTAATTTATCTTTTGCGCGGAATTTAAATTTAATTAACTATATTATATGACAAAACAAATTCTTTTTTTAATTTTGATTTTTGTATTAGCCGCGAAAATCCTTTTTGCGGCTCCTGTCACTGTTGAACAAGTTAAAACAGCGGCGCAATCCTTTATTTCAAGGCGGTATCCCGCGACAGCAAGTTTTCCCGCACGGAGTTTTTCGTCTCACGGCGACTCAAGGCTGGCTGTTTCGGAAGTTAACCCTCTTGAATCATCCGTTTCCGGCAAAACTATAGCTTTTGTCGCCAAACTTGAGCCTTCAGGTTTTGCTGTGTTGCGTGCAGATGACCTGCTCCCGGTTTTAAAACTTTATTCCGACAAAGGCACTTATTTTGATCTTCCGCCTGATTTTCTTGAAGTAATGGATTGGGAACTTTCAAAGGAACTTGAAGCGCTGGATACAAGATTAAAAAAAGAAAATGATTTTTCAACTAAATTTAAAAATGTGTGGAATACATTTTTAAATTTTCAGAAAGAAAACCCACGTCCTGAAGGACCTGAAGCTGCCGCAGCATTTGAAACAATAGGCCCCTTACTTTCAACCACCTGGAACCAAAACTCACCTTATAATTATTACGCGCCTGCGGCAAGCGGCGGGCCGGGCGGACGAGCTTATGCCGGCTGCGTTGCAACGGCTGTATCTCAAGTTTTACGTTATCATAAATATCCGACAAATGGAGTAGGAACTTATATTTATACAGATAACATTGGAAGTTGCCAGGGCACACACACAGCAACATTTTCAACTGCCAATTACGACTGGGCAAATATGCCAGTTGAATTATTCATTACCAGTTCTGATACAGAAATAAAAGCAGTTGCAAAATTAATTTATCACTGTGGTGTGGGGGTAAGAATGGATTTCGAGGGTTCAGCTTCGGGAGCTTATTCAGAATCCGTACCAGATATGTTAAGGGATTATTTAAAATATGATTGCGCAGATGTAGCTCAACGTCCCGGCACTTCTAAAAACGCGCAATGGTATGCAAGAATAGAAAATGATATGAAACAAAACCGACCGGCTTATTACAGTTTCACACAAACTGCCGGTGGAGCAGGCGGCCATGCGGTTGTCCTTGACGGTTGCCGCAATGGCAATCAAATTCATCTAAATTTCGGCTGGGGCGGCGGCTATGGAAATGGAACTGCATGGTATAACATGGATAACATATCACATGCGGGTGGATTCAATTATAATCACAAAGCAGTATTTGGAATTTGTCCCACAGGGGAATTAGACGATAAATATGAGCCTAACGATATAAAGGAAAACTCATTTGATTTAACTTATTATGAACAAGAATGGTTAAGTTCAATATCAAACTCCGGAGTACAAGTAAATGAAGACTGGTATAAAATTACATTAGACAACGCTCCTGTCTTTCTTATGATAACCTGCTGCTTTCAAAACGCTTCTGGAAATATCGAGTTGGATTTATATAATGAAAGTTCAGTAGTAGATTTCTCACACACTACAAACAATGGAGAATATATAGAATATTCCGTTTCTACTCCCGGAACATATTATTTAAGGGTTGACAGTAATAATGTTGGTGGTTACCCGTATGTTAAAGAATATTGGCTTAATGATTATGACCTAAAGTACTCAATTCCCGAAGGAAGCAGCGCCATTATCCTATTATTAATGGGATTATTTGGAAGAAAAATGAAAAATGAAGAAATTTGACTTAAAATAACTTTTCTGATATAATACCCACTCGTTTAATTTAATTAACAAATAACAAATAACAAATAAGGAAAAAACTAATGAAAAAACTTTCTATCTTTGTCACAATTATTGCATTGTTTGTATGCGCAACTGTATCAGCTGAAACTTACACTTGGTGGCCTCAAGTCGGTTATGCCTGGGACACAAATCTTGTATGGAATTCTGCCATCCCGGCAAACAGCAACAAATTTCCTGATGCCATTGACGATGTTGCCATTAATAATACTCTGACAGTAACTAACGCTTCTGGTTTTTATCAGATTTGGCCTAACCAGTTTGACAGTAGGGTCTTTACAACTATCGGCGAATGGTATCTTAACATGAGCAATTCTTTGATATTTGGAACAGGACCTGATCCTAACGGAATGGTATTTGTAAAATCAGATCCTAATAGCACTGCAAAATGGCATTTTACAAATTTGTATATTAACGAAAGCGAACCAAATTGGTGGTGGAACCACACTTTAGATTTACGTTTCGACACAATGTATATTCTCAGCAACGACCTTAACATTAAGCTCGAAGGACCTGTTGACAGTTATGGCGACAAAGATTCCGCAGTAATGTGGTTTGTAGATGATATTAATGTATTCGGAAACGGCCATTCAATAACCAAAGAAGGCGAAGGCAGAATGATAGTAGGCGCTTTTTATAGCGATACATTAGAATATTCAAATCCTTCATTTAATAATGCTCCGCTTTACATTCAAGACGGTTCGTTCGAGCCAAACCATGGAGCGACTTTTACCGAACCCGTTTACCTTTCAAACGGCAATGGCTATTATCGTCAACATTCCGCTGAAGATGTCGATGTAGATTTAGTTTTTGATGGGGGATATTATGTTGCTAATTATACATCTTTGTTAAATAATACTAATCATGGTGATTTTTCCGTATTAGAACAAGCTGATTTTTTAATGTCCACTTATGGCGGTAATATTCATCATCTGGTTCATGACGGCGATATCCAAGGCACTAACTGGGTTGCTGAATGGTGGGATGGCGATATTTTATTTGCCGGTTCAATCTCGCCTGGCATCGGCACTAATGTTCCTCTTGCTCAGCTTAGTTTCTACAGTAAAGAAACAAATTCTATTCGCATAGGCGCGTCTGACAGGCCGGTAGATTTAAATATTGATATTGACGGGGCAAACAGTGATATATTAGCATTAGATTCCTTATTAGACGTTGCCTTATCTAATGTTAATTTGAATTTAAATGTAAGCAATCCTAACCCGGATGATACTAATTTAATTGTATATTCTTTCGATACTGGTATTGACATTGGTCAGTTTAGAAGTATAACCATAAATCCTTCTAACTTTGCAGGGACAATTATTTATTATCTCAACGCTGTTGAAGTTACAGGTTTACAAGCGCCTGGTGAATTTACTATTAATACAAATTGGTTAGAATATGTAACCGGCGAAACACAAAAATTTGTAACTTTAACTACTCCATATATGGCAACTGTAACAAATGTTGTAGTTGATGGAACAAATTGGATTACTGTGCCTGCGTTAACAGTTATCCCAAGCAATTCTGTTGATGTTCCGATAACTATCCCATTCGACCAACCAGATGGAAGCACAGGTTTAGTAAGATTTACAAGCATTGAAATGCCAACTAAAACTTACGATGTTATGATTACGGTTGTACCTGAAGCAACTACACTAGCCATCGTTCTTTTTGCTTGTATATTTTCACTGTATAAAAGAAACTAACTAATTCCTTTAAGTTAATGAAATTGATGCTTTTTAAATGAAATATACATTCATATTAATCATAATGGTAATAGTGGCTGGCGGTTGTAACCGCCAGCCACATTCAGTTAAGCCTAAGAAGAAGACGCCAATATCGTTTTCGCGTACATCAGAAGAAAAGGCGGAAACGAACAGAATTGTTGTATCTGACTCGTCTGAGATAGCTGTTGAAAATGTTCCTGCCCCTACACTTTCAGTTTCAACAATTTCATCGCAAAATAAATCCGCTAATACAATAATTGTTAAAGACACGCCGATTCCTGAAGAGCGCATAAAAAATTTAAGAAGATTTTCACCGGACCATGCAAAAACCGAAAGATTTTCCAGAATTCAAAAAGAAGCTAAAGCGCCAAGAAAAGAACAATATAGCATTGAAAAAAGCAATATGTCGGAGCCGCCTAAAAATCATTAATCTAATATTGCTAATGGGTTGTATCAGTTAAATGTTTTTCTAAAAACACATGTTTACGTTATCATTAAAAAATCCATCTAATATTTCACAAAGTGGAATTGCTATCGTTGCCGTTCTCGGAATATTGGTCGTTCTTGCTATAATGGCAACGGCGTTTGTCCTTCACACAAGCACTGAATTCAAAGTCAGCAAGGTCCATGCCTATAAAGTTCAATCAGACCTGCTTGCAGAATCGGCTTTGCAGCAAGCGCTTGGCGCTATCCGCGAAGACGCGCGGAGCACTCCGGCATGGGATGACAATTCAGAGCCATGGAACACGGCTTTCAGGCCGTTAAATTCTAAAAACGATAAAATTGATGTTGATGATATCTCACCTTCTGACTCTTCTGATGATTCTAAATGGATTTATGTTAAAGACAGTATGGGCAAACTTCTTGGAAGGTACGCAGTTTTAGTAGAAGATGAATCGGCAAAAATTAATTTAAATGTAGCATCATCACTTTCACAAAAGCAGCAGAACCAGGGAGTAAGCCCGCGTGAATTGCTGTTAAGAAGCGATGAAGGCGCCGGCCTGCCCATTTCTCTTTCTTTCGGGAAAAATATTTTAAGATACAGGTACGGGAGAGATTTAAGGCCCGGACAGGCTAAAGTAGATGATAACAACACTGCTTCTACTTATGCCACCGACCTTATTGACAATAATGCCAATGGAATAATAGATGAACAAAACGAAGGCATTGACGAACCGGAAGAATATGACCCTAATAATCTTCACTGGGACGACCGCGCTTTTTCATCCGTTAGAGAAGCTGGAACCATTGCTTCAAAAGGCAAACCGCTAACAAAACACGGTTACAATCTTTTAAAGAAGTTCAGCACAGTTCATTCAGAAAACAAAGACACATATTGGGACGCGCCGGCAAAACGATGGAAAAAACAGGTTAATTTAAATGTAGCGTCCAGAAGGCAGCTTTCGAAACTCTTGCGTAAAGCAAATAAAGAAGAAAGATTTGAATCTGATGGTAGAAACATCCAAAGCCTTGTTGGAAACCTGATTGATTATCGAGATGAAAACCATGTCCTGTCAACCATGGGAAGCCAATACGGAGTTGAAGCCGTCTGTTTTAATGAAGTTATGGCAAATGACGGAAGCTACACAATATCAGCTGGCTGGAGCTGGCCTGACGAGACCATTTTTAATGAAGCTGACAGAAAAAGGTTCGTGCATAGATTTGGAAGATGGTATGATGTTCCTCTTTATGGTATAGACAATAAGCACCCGGATTTAGGCTGGAGAATCACGCAAATTGGTTCGCAAATGCAAGGTGGTGAAGTGCTCACAAATGGAATAAAAGTTAAAATGCCATTTTCCACAACAATAAAATTAGACAGCAAACCAAAAGACTTTTTAGGAAATAAATCCGAAGATTTATTTGATGACTTCAAGAAAATTTTAAATGTTACGGGCGGTTGGGAAAGAGATATGTGGAAAAACTCATGGCTTATGGTTTTTGATAAAGAAGAAGGCGTTTACATAAAAAAATACATATATAAAACCTACCCGATTTTAGGAAACACAAAAGACACTTTAAAAGTCGGCTTTTCTACTCCTGAAGAATACGCAATACTGCAAGCTGCAGTTATTGATCCTGAAAAAACAGTAAGAATAAACAATTTATGGCGTGATAATAACGGCGGAATGGTTTGTGTCTTTCCTCTTATGAGTGAATATTTCATCTTTCCGGTTGATATCCATGAAAAATTTTCCGTTCCAAAAAATTTGTATTATACTGTCTATCTTTCCGAAAATAACCTGGGCGGGAATATAATGGATACCGATGTAAATGAAACCTATGTCATTCACGGTTTCGAAGATAAACTACCTGACAATGTCACTCCGTGGAAAGGTTTTAATGAGTATCTCGATGTCGATGGTGATTTTGGGAAAAAATCAAGAACAAAAATGCTTGAACTTACCGAAAAAGATCTTGAAGGCACTTCTATAGTTCTTCCCGGAAACGGAAACAAGGAATGGCTTTTAAGAACTCCATATAATAACGGTGAACCTGTGCGCGCTAGAGGCGGGTATATATACGTCAAAGTTTCTACTACCGAACAAACAGGTTATAAAGATAATTGGAAAGGCGATAGAAACAATGCAAGTTCTAACAAAAAAGCATACCAAAACAAAAACGTTATTCGCGGCGCACAAATGATCCGCCCGGATATCGTTGAATTAATTAATATCAGCGACCATCCGATCAGCTTGAGAAACTGGAGAGTTGTTATTAATACGGGGTCTTACGCCGACAGAGTTGGTTTGATTGACGAGGCGGTGGAATACAGCCGCATCAAGCATGGAAATTACGACAATCCCAATCCGACTATTATGCCCGGAGAATATTTTTACCTTACAAGCAACAAGGCAATTTTCGACATGGATTACGGCGCGCCGAAAAACGGGCGTTGGGGTACTTCGTCTGGTGAATCTTATCCTTGTTTTGAGCTTCCCGATGCTCTTTGGGGGGTTAGATATAAAGTGAAAGCCATCAAAAACCCGGAGGCGGGAAATAACCTGACTGGCGCTAAACTTTTTTGCGAAGGCGCCGACTGGCGCAAAGACCAGATGGAATACGAACTCAGTGAATGGTTTTTGAAAAAGCCGCGCAAAGACCAGAACTCTTCCATGGGCGTTAGAATCACAATTACCGGAAACGGACGGAATTTTGTCCAATACGAAGGCGTAAATGCACAATCCGTAAAAGTAAATGATGACCTTATGATTATCGGAATGCCAAGAGCAGGCGGCTTTCTTTCCATGACTCTAAAAAATGAATATGACCAGATTACCGCAAGAACTATCACTTACGGTTCCACAAAACTTAAAGAAATCGGATATTCTACTGAAAAGCTTGACCCGACGCACTACACCTGGAGAAAATCCCCCCGGCCGACTTTCGGCGGAACAAAACGTAAAGCCCGCAACCGGTCTGTCCGCGGACGCTCTAAAGTTAAACCGTATGTAAAAGACAACCGTTACGTTTCTGTGGGCGAAATTCAGAAAGTAAGAAAAGCTGAAGACTGGCAGAATATCGGTATGGAAAAAGCGGGACGCTCAAGCACAAGAACTCTAAAATCTTTAGGCAAATACTTTACCGTCACGGGAATAAGGTTGGACGCGGAAGCTGAAGATGCTCATGTTTCCGGCTGGCGCCCGGCTTTTTCAGAAGTGAAATCCGGCAGCTCTTCTAAATTAAGCGCCAAAGACGCCAACTGGGAATCCGGCATTTGGAAAGACCAAACCTTAAAACTTACTTCAGGTGACCAGAAAGGTGAAAGCTTTGCCATTAAGGACAATACAGAAAGCAGTGTTAGCGTTATAGGTTATTCTGTGCCGGGAGGTAAACAGTTAAATGTTAGCAAGGGCGATACTTTTAGCGTTGGTCCAGGCTATGCTACTCCTTTTTATTATACAAGACAGAACAACGACGAAGGCATTTGGGAATGGAAAGGCAAAGGCTTGAAAAAAGAAAAATACGGCCTTTATTTGTTTGGCCTTAATGATTCAATAAAAACCACGGAATTTTACGAGGAAAATCATAACGCCGCCCTTGAAGTAGCCATCTTTAACTACAAAACAAGAAAGTTTGACAGGCTGCCTCTGCCTAAAAATGAAACTGCTTTAAAAGACGACCCTTACAATATTACACCAAGGTCTGACAGGCTTAAATATGATAAGTCCGACAGCATTTATTGCGGAATTATCAACCCGGAACATATTTCCCATAACGGAGAACTTAAACTGAAGATTGTTCCTCACAATCTCGACAACCAGGATTGTTCGGGGTTCGCTTGGTTTGATTATGCTTATCTGGCCCCGGGAACTACCAGCGGTAAAATAAATATCAACACCGCTTCTAAAAGAATTTTGCAGGCGCTTAATGACATTACACCGGAAATTGCCGAAAATATCTGGCTGGGAAAATCTTCCGGCTCAAAAAAATCTTCTTTGAAACCATATACTAACATTACAGATATTCTTGATGTAGACGGCATTACTCCGGAAATCTTTGCTAAAATCGCAAACCAGATCACTACAAGAAGCGACCAGTTCAGAATCTCTGTTATCGCACAGGCTTTAAGTGATGCCAATAATGATGGCAAGTTCGATTCAGGCGATGGGGATGAAGTTGTGGCTGAAACAAGAATTGAAGAAATCGTCGACAGGCGTGGGCTAACTGACGACGATCCCGAATCAGACCTTTTCAAAATCTCCGTGAGCAATTAAATAGTCGACCCTTAAAAACTGCTTTTTTGTAGTATTCATGGGACATTGGCTTATGAAAAGTGTAAAAAATATTGCAAGGTTTTAGGAATTCTTTGCGAAAACCTTGCAAAAAAATGTAAAACAGGACGCATGACTGGCGGATGCCGGTTCTCGGACTGTTAAAAATGTAACCGAAATCTTTGATTTCGGAAATCCTTTAACAAAGCAGCAAAGCCAATTTTGGCCGATTGCGGCGAGTCACCCTTTGAAGGGGGATGAAGGGGGATATTAAGGGTCAATGGATTTTTTAAGGGGGGATTTCTTTTCTTGGCACCACGTACACACCATTTGGTATGATGGTCTTTTGTAGCCGTTCTCGTTGAGGACGGTTACTATCAGGTCTTAGCAATCCTAAGTGTATCTGCCGACCTCAGCGAGGTCAGCTACAAGAATAACAGCCCCCCCTAAAAAATCCATTGATCCGATGTTAATTGCTCGGCGTATTACAATACTTCTTCACCTTATCGCCTTGCAATTGCCTCAAAATTGACTTTTTAAGGGTCGACTAAATAAACAATTTCATTGAAAGTTTAAAATATCAAAACTAATTATTTCGAAACACTACCGTCCCACAGAAATTTCACTGCCCACGGAACACACGGAAAAACACTGAATTTTAAAATAATCAATGGCCTGTTTTCCGTGTAAATCCGTGTGTTCCGTGGGAAATTAAAGTTATAGAATAGCATATAGTCATAATAAAAAATCAAATATTGCTTTTATGAAATCGATATATAAAACTCATTGTTTATCGGCGTTTTAAATATTAAATTAAAGTCTGTGGGACGGTAGTGATTTCGAAAAAAGAATCCGTGTTTAATCTGTGGTTAAAATCATTTAGTGGTTCTTATTTTCCCACCAAAACTATGGCCATCCTCGGATGCGACAGTTTACGGTTGATTGTCAGCAAGCTTCCATAATCTTCCGCCGGAATTATCGCGGGATTAAAATCGGATAAATAAGTAACGTTAAGCACAGGATTTTTTCCCGGGACAACTTTGCTTTCGCATTTGAAAGTTCCTCCGTTTTCCGGCGCTTCCCATTCGATTGTCGGAGGTATAAGCTCAAACTTATTAAAACCTTCCGGCAAAGTTATTTCCATAACAGTTTTACTTTTTACAGGACTGCTCCAGTAAACCGGGCTTTCCCTCGCTTCAGAATTGATTTTGAAAAAGTTTCCGAGAGTTTTTGGCAGCACAAAATAAAGAAAATCTTTTTCGCGAACCGCGTAGTTGGGAATAGTTACCGTGAACTCGGTTTTCCCGGGGTAATTTTTAAAATCAAAATTTATATCCCCTTCAAGTTTCGCGGACTGCGACATCTCTGAAATCATATTTTCTTTGTGCCTTTTATATTCCTCGGGCTTTATTTCCGCGAAAAATCTTTTCATGTCGGAATAAGCAGAACCGTAATATTTTTTCGATACTTTTATCTTCATATCGCCAGCTTCATTGATCGAGCAATTATAATTCACTTCACTCTTATCTTCTTTGCCCGGAGCCGCTTTCACTTTCTCTATTTTTCCTTCCGGCAAAGCCAAGCAAGGACGGTTGTCGTGCGGTGTAGTTCCAAGCTCGGAATACTCACCGGTATCGTTGAGGAAAACTTCATTTCCGTCAACATTAACCTTAACAAGCGCTCCTCCAAAATTGCTCCTGAACGGAAAGTCTATTAACGGTTTGGAAATCGGGTCTAACATTGACAGCCATGATGACAAAACAAAACGAGGCGCAAGACCGATAGATTTCAACATTGAATAAATTAGAATAGCTTTATCGGCATTGTTGCCGTAACCATCTTTTAAAGTAGTATCAGCTGGAGAAATTGAAGACAAAGGAATTGTATAAAAAGCCGGGCCTGCCGACCTGATACTTTTCGCCACAAAATTTCTAATTGCTTCAACTTTTTCTTTGTCTGTTTTAAGCCCTGCAACAAGTTCAGCCGCTTTTGCCGCGCATTTTTCCTGGTTGGCTGCCGCTGCCTCGAAAGCTTTCGATACTTCCGCGGAATAAGTTTTCCAGTTGCCTGCAGACGCGAAAATTGTCGGACAGTAAGAGTAAGCCGGCGGCATACTTTTTTCCGTTCTCATCGCTTCCTGGTCGAGAATCTTCCACTTGTAAATAGTTCTGTCGCCTTCTACTGTTGTTCCCTCTCTTATTTCCATGTCTGCCGTGTTTGTTACTAACACGTTAAGTTTAACGCTTTCCGGAGTGGAAATTTTCATAATCTCCTCAATTACAGGGTCAGAAGAGTTATAAGTGCTTCGCGCGGCAAAAAACGGACGGTCTTTGTATGTATGCTGAACTTTGTATTCAATAAGGCAGTCCTGGTCAACCGCGGGCAGGTTGGCAACAAGAATTTTTTCCGGGGGATACCTCGGCGCGGAACTCACCCAGCCTGCGTCCATAATATTTATAGCGTCATCGCTTAATTCGTGTTTTTCCCCGTCTGTGTCCGTTACTTCCGCTTTTATAATCTTCGCGTTTTCCCAAACAGGATTGTAATAAACCTTCAATTCCGCATGATCTTTCTTGCCCGCGTAAGTCAGCACTCTTTTCTTCACGTCAGATGTAACCACCCAGGTGTGAGAATTTGAAATAAAATAAGTAACATCATATTTTTCATATTCCACGTCTTCGCCGGGAATAGTGTCATAAAAACCGGGCTCATCTTCCAAATCATCTTCAGGAAGTTCGACTCCCTGGTTCTTCGCGTAAATTGGTCGCTTCCGCGCGCTTATTTCAATCTCTTTTAAATTCTCCTTCAACTTTAAATAATCGTTTGTCGTATAATCTACAGCTTTGGAAAGGAACTCGTTAGAATATTCAAGAACTTTTCCTTTGGATTTTATTGACCGCTTCCAACTGATTAAATCATTGTCAACTTCAGTAAAAGTCGGCATCGAAACGGGACCTGCAACTACGCCTCCGGTATCAAGAATAATGTTTTCTCTTACTCCGCTTGTGTATGGAAGCCTCATTGGATATTTCCTTTTTTCAAGTCCGACATTTGCTAAAAGAATGTATTGGACAAGTCCGACGCCCGACCCTAATGCCGGTATCGGAACCATTACTTTTTCTTCTCCTGTTACGAGCACATTCGGCGCGTTAAACTCAAGGTGGGCTTTGAGAGCAGTCTCTGTATCCAGCATGTCATCAGGATAAACTTCGCAGGTAGTTAATTTAGCTCCCGGCGCTACATTTTTAACTATTCCCTCGTAAAACCTTTGGATCTCGTCAGCATCTAATTTAGAGAAAAATCCTCTAAATGCTGTGTCATTAAGCCCCTCATACATAATATCGCTTGAAGCAGACAAATTCCCCTCATCGTCGTATTCAGCTTTTGTTTCTATAAGCACAAGATTGTTTTCCGCGGGTGAAACAGGTGTTGTGCCAAGCATTTCACCTTCTTCGCTCGCTATCAAATAGCTCTTGTTGTTCATATAAGCCGGCATAAGCTCTTTTGTGGTCTCATCCGTCGGATCCATGAACTGTACAACTCCATTCGTGTATTTCACGCAAGTTATTAAATGCGAAAAATAAACGTTTGGAACTACAGTGTCTTTTTTATAGTCGCCGGCATGGACAAGAACTGAATACGCGTCCAGCCCCGCCATCCTCAGCATTGACAAGAGAAGTGTAGCTTTGTCCCTGCAAACCCCGCTTTTGCATTCAAAAGTAAATTTGGCGTCATGAGGCTCCATCCCCGGCGCGTTTGTTTCCAATGTCAAACCGAGATACCGGATTTTTTGCGAAACATATTTAAATATGGCTTTTGTTTTCTCTTCTTCAGTTTCAAGCCCCTCTATCAGTTCCGCTACCTTTTCCTTCATTTCGGGAGTCACAGCTTCTACACGCGGCTTGCTTAAATTGTAATACCATTTTGAAATCCCCTTCCAACTCGGAACGGTACTCACAAGAACTCTTTGCACCGACTCAATAAACGGCATTCCCGGCTCAGGGAAAATTTGCGGAACGTCCTTTGCCTCCCATTTATAAATTATTTTATCTCCGCTTTCCTTCTTCGTGTATTTTACTGTGTCGCCTCTTTTGCTTTTAAGAAGAGTATGCTTCAATGGACGGCTCTTCGGTCCGATTATTTCATAAGTGTAATGCTTTATAGGCGCCTCGGTTTCAAGCGCTGCGAGACCATACCAAACTCCTTTTACAGGCGGATTCTCTATCTTGCTGTACTTTATCCCCCTTAACATATCTCCAACTTCAAGACCCGGAACATTTACCTTTATCAACTTATGGTTGGGGTCATAAATGTTCATGCTCATTGTCGATGGGTCTATACTCACACTCCCCTGCTCTTCTATGTCTACCGGAATAACTTTTCCGTCCGGCTTGATGATTTCTAATTTTGTTACTATGCCTGTTCCATAGGAAACGTTGAAACTGTGAGTAACTGTCCGCAATGCCCTCTTTCCTTTTTCGGAAAGAATTTTTACGCACCAGTCATCCCAGGTAACGGATTTGCCGCTCGGTTTGTACGTTGACTGTTCATAATCGTCAATCAAGACATAATCGGCGTCAGGATAAGCATTTGAAGTTATAGTTTTAGACTCTTTTATTAAACTCTCAATATTCAAAAACTCTTTTCCAGTAGGTTTTGAGTAAACGCTGAAAGTTGATATGCAAATAATTAATACTACTAACAGGAATTTTGTGTTTTTTTTCATTATAATCTCCTTGTTTATTATTATTTTGTTTCATCTAAAATTAACATAAAATTATAATCTATAACGAGAAATTTGTCAATTCCGGTACTTTATTATATAATTATCTTCTGACTCTAAAGTATGAACTTTGGAAGTTTAACCTTTTGACCCATGCGGATTGCGTGGGAAGCTAATAATTTGGTGGCCGCTATACCTCTTATGCACAAAGATTTCTGTTTTTTTAATTTTATTTGTGCTTCTTTGAGTCTTGGTGCCTTTGTGGCAATTGACTTTTGACTTTTGACTTTTGACTTTTGACCTTAAGACCTTTGACTTTTGACTTTTGACTTTTGACCTTAAGACCTTTGACTTTTATACTGGGCGGATGTTCCGTCCGTCTGGCAGGCTGGAAGCCTACACTACATTATGATTAACATCCTCGTTACAAGGCTACAAAATATCGGTGATACACTGGTCTTCATTCCCGCTTTGCGGACTTTGAGAGAAGCGCTGCCGGACGCCCAAATTACCTTTCTCGGCAAACATTCCGGCGGGTTGGAAATTATGAAGAACTGCCCGTACATCGATGACACTCTTGTTATCCGCAAACGAGGGCTGGCAGAAAAGCTCCGGCTTTTTAAAGAGTTCAGAAAAAGAAAAATCGATTACTTCATTATCTCACCGCAGGATCTTGGAAAAGCGCCGTGGGCCTGGTTCGGCGGCGCAAAAAAAATCGCGGGCTATAAAAAAGTCTTTAACCACGGAAAATGGCGGAAAGAAAAGCTCATCTCTTTGCTCGATATTTCACCCGATTACGACCGCGAAAAAACTGAAACAGAAAACTGCTTTGAGCTGGTCAAAAAAGTTTTAGAGGATTTAAAAGTACACGTCCCAGATTTTTCATCAAAAAAGCTTGAATATTCGTGGGTTTCAGACACTGACATTAAATATGCCGAAACTCTTTTAAATAATGTCGGCGTCAAAGGAGAATTTATAGTTTCATCCCCTTTTTCCAAGCGCCCGGCAAAAAATTGGGATTATCCCCATTTGCGGCGGCTGTTTGAAAAAATTGTTGAAGAATTGAATTTGCCTGTTATGCTCCTTGGCGGAAAACCTGAACAATCCGAAGTGGAGAAGCTCGCTGAGGAAGTTGGCGATAATTGTTTTTCTCTCGCCGGAAAAACTTCTTTGGAAGAATGCGCTGTAATCATCCAAAAAGCCAAACTTTTTTTCGGGCCTGATTCCGGTCCTGCCTTTTTCGCTTCTGCTGTTGAAACCCCTGCAGTAGTGCTTTACGGACCTGCTGATTTCAAAAGGTGGCGGGTAGTTGAAAGTTCTGCTTCACGAACTGATATTTTTCATAAAAAAGAGTGTAACCCATGCGAATTCCAGGTCTGCCCGAAAGAAAAATCCTGCATGGACGAAATCACTTTCGACGAAGTGTGGGAAGCATGCCTGCAGACGGTGAACAGTTGACTGTGGGCAGCTAGCGTAAACCGCGATCTTGACCGGCGAATGCCGGAGGGAAGTTTTGAAGTTAGGAAGATTATTTTCACACTTTCACACTTTTCATAAGCCAATGTCCCATGAATACTACAAAAAAGCAGTTTTCAAGGGGCGACTATTTAAATTTTATCCGTCCCGCCAAAGCAGGATCCGTGGCAAACAAATTGATAATTTTTTTCTTTTTCGTGTCAATTCGTTAAATCCCGGACTTCGTGCCACAAGGAAGCGCTACGGCGGTGCAGGCGTGTTTTAAAACTTCATCGGCTAATTCTTTAACCGTCACATAATTTTCCACGTCAAACCATTTTATCCTTTCATCTTTTCTGAACCATGTTAACTGATGCTTGGCAAACCTGCGGGTGTTTCTTTTAATAAGTTCCACCGCCCGTTCAAAATTGTATTCGCCATTCAAATAAGCCAGCAATTCTTTGTAGCCGATAGCCTGCGAAGCGGTTTTATTTTTTTCTATTCCGTTTTCTTTTAACATCCTTACCTCATTTTCCAAACCTGCTTCTATCATTAAATCAACTCTTTCGTTAATTTTTTGATAAAGTTTGCCGCGTGGAAGAGTCAACCCTATTAAATTGTAATTTATGTCTTCCGATTTTTCCGGCCATTGAGTCTGGCTCGCTGAAATTGGTTTTCCGGTTATCTTGAAAACTTCTATCGCTCTTATAATTCTTCTTAAATCGTTTGGATGAATTTTTTCCGCGGCTATTGAGTCTATCGACTTTAAAATTTCTTCGTGGAGATGTTGGCTCCCTTTTTCTTCTGCTAAATTTAACAGCTCGGACCTGATTTCTTCCGAAGCGCCCGGCCCTTCAAACAAGCCGTCCACTAAATTTTTTATGTACATAGCAGTGCCGCCTACAAGAATCGGAAGAGAGTTTTTATTTAATATTTTCTGTTCGGCTTTTTTTACTGCATTAAGAAAAGTTGCGACGTCGGAAGATTTGTCAAGCTGCTGGGTGTCAATAAGGTGATGAGGACAAATTTTAAGTTCTTCAGGCGAAGGTTTGGCGGTGCCTATGTCCATTCCTATATAAATCTGCATCGAATCAAGCGAAATAATTTCTCCGCCGCACCGCTCAGCAAGCTCTAACGCAAGAGCCGATTTTCCGACAGCAGTCGGTCCCAAAATAATTTTTGATTTAACATCCATACATTTTTTTAACATATTATAAATAATTATTAGCCAAAAAACAATGCGCTTGACACTTTAAAAGAATATTGATAAAATTATTATAGAAATTATGTCAAACTTTTATAAAACACGTTATAATCTTTCTACCAGCGTCATGTCAACCTTGAAATGTCGTAAAAGCGAAATATTAGAATGCACAATGTGCTGCGTTTGTTGTAGCCGACCTCGCTGAGGTCGGAGATAAGAACTAAACTTGTTAAGACTTGCAAAAACATCGACCATAAATCCGACCTCGCTGAGGTCGGCTACAAAAGATTTGCATTCTTTTTGCTAACTTTTCATTGTTGACACGACACTAACGATCTTCTTATTCCCCATTTGCCAGTTAAAATAAAAAAGTCGATGGAGCGGAACCCAGCATACGCGAGTCACGGCGGGATAACCATCTTGAAATTTAAAGGTTACGAACCCCGCCAGTCATCTCAAGCGTTAGGCGCAGCATAATGCTGTTGTCAATGTGGCGGCTTTCGCTGTCAGACAAGGTATACTAGCGTGAAAGACATGACAACTGTCAAAGAAGGATACAATGCAATCGCTGCCAAGTACCTGGCAACTCGGAACGAGGGCTCGGAAGACGTCCAACTACTTCAGGAACTCGTGCAGCGGCTGCCCAAGATGGCCAATCTCAGTCTGAATTGAGCGGGAAGAAGAGAGAATAAAAAGAACATGATGCCCAACCCTGCAGACTTCGCAACAGAATGGATCAACGCGTGGAACTCCCACGACCTCGACCGGATACTCAGTCTCTACGCTGACGATGTTGAAGTGACTACGCCAATGATTAAAGTTGCATTGGGAATTGACGACGGCACAGTTCGAGGGAGAGACGCAGCCGGGCAGTATTGGAGCGCGGCTCTTCGGAAGGTTCCAAATCTTCATTTTGAATTGGTGGAAGCTACGCGAGGCGTCAATTCCATAGCCATCTACTACAAATCCATCCTGGGAAAGACGGCAATAGAGACGATGTTCTTTAAGGTGAACAAGGCCATTGCCCACTACAACTCAGGCGCCAACAAGAGCGTAGTGCCCGAAGCGGCTCACGCTTACCGTTACCTTAAAAACTGCTTTTTTGTAGTATTAATATGGGTCATTGGCTTATGAAAAGGGTGAAAAAAATTGCAAGGTTTTAGGCGTTTTTCGCGAAAACCTTGCAAAAAAATGTAAAACAGGACGTCTCGGACTGTTGTAACCGAAATCTTTGATTTCGAAAATCCTTTAACAAAGCTGCAAAGCCAATTTTGACCGATTGCGGCGAGTCCCCCTTTGATGGGGGATGTTAATTGCTCGGCGTATTACAATACTTCTTCACCTTATCTCCTTGCAATTGCCTCAAAATTGACTTTTTATTGGTCGACAAGTATAGTAATTCTGTACAATTATATATAAAATTAAGGAAGACTTAAAATGAAGAAGAACACAATTAGTAAGATGTCCTTGATTTCTAGTATCCTCTGCTTTGCGCTGACGGTGATAATTTTTGTGTTTGCCGATGGCCCTCGAAGATGGTACAGCGGGATATTCTTTGCGATGATAGGATTGGTGATGTTGATAAACAATCGGCGTTGGCTGCACGGCGATGACAAATAGCATTTATCATGTGAATATGAATGTTAGCACGGATAAAAAGAAAGGAAACCCCGCTGACAGCGTGGCAAGCTTTCATGGGTCAATGGATTTTTTAAGGGGGGATTTCTTTTCTTGGCACCACGTACACACCATTTGGTATGATGGTCTTTTGTAGCCGTTCTCGTTGAGGACGGTTACTATCAGGTCTTAACAATCCTAAGTGTATCTGCCGACCTCAGCGAGGTCAGCTACAAGAATAACAGCCCCCCCTAAAAATCCATTGATCCGCTTTCATACTTTCCGACCTTCCGACCTTCCGACCTTCCGACTTTCGCGCCTTAAGACCTTCGACTTTCAGAGTTACTCCCAATAACTCCTGTCAAGGTTTCGGTATTGGACAGCTTCAAGTACATGCTCTGACTTAATACTTTCGGTTTTCGCAAGGTCAGCTATAGTTCTGCTGACACGAAGGATCCTGTCATAAGCCCTCGCTGAAAAGCCTAATTCATTAACCGCCATTTTCAAAACGTCTTGAGCATCAGCTTCCAAATTACAATATTCATTAACCGCAGAAGAATTCATATTGGAATTTGAAGTTATTTTTGTGCCTTCAAATCTTCTGTTTTGAATTTTTCGGGCTTTCTGGCAGCGGCTTCGAATGGTTTCCGAATCTTCTCCCGGGGGACGCTCGGCAAGGTCGCGGTACTCAACTGCTGGCATATCCACATGTATATCTATTCTGTCAAGAAGCGGCCCGCTTAGTTTTGACCTGTAATTAAGAATTTGCCTCGGATTGCAAATGCAGGCTTTTGTCGGGTGACTCAAGTAACCGCAAGGACACGGATTCATCGCCGCAATAAGCATGAACCTTGCGGGAAAAGTAAGCGTGCCCGCCGCGCGGGCAATAGTTACATTGCCATTTTCAAGCGGCTGCCGCAAAACTTCAAGCGCGCGCCTGGAAAACTCCGGAAACTCGTCAAGAAATAAAACTCCGTTGTTGGCGAGGGAAACTTCCCCCGGTTCTATAGAAGCCCCGCCACCTATAAGCCCGGCATCGGAAATAGTATGGTGCGGCGAACGAAACGGGCGTGTCCCGACAAGCGGATGTTCAGAAGTCAGCAACCCTCGAATAGAATGAATTCTTGTAGTTTCAACGGACTCCTCCAAAGTCATTTGCGGCATCAAAGTAGCTATTCTTTTCGCGAGCATAGTTTTTCCCGAACCGGGCGGGCCGACAAGAATAATGTTATGGCCACCGGCGACTGCTACTTCCGCCGCGCGTTTAGCATGTTCCTGGCCGCGCACGTCTTTAAAATCTATGTCATATATTTTCGCGCTTTCAAAAATAGTTTCTATATCAAGTTCATAGGGTTCAAACTGAACCGGGGAATCAAGAAATTGGACAGCTTCACCAAGCGAGTTAACCGGATAAACTTCGACATCTTTGACAAGTGCGGCTTCCCCGGCATTTTCTCTGGGAATGACCAGGCGCTTGATTCCGGCGCTTTTTGCTGCAAGAGCGGCCGCGAGAGCTCCGTTAACCGGCCTTACCGAGCCGTCCAGCGCAAGCTCGCCGATTAAAGCAACACTTTTGTCTGGCGGATGTTCTAACTGCCCGGAAGAAATAAGAATGCCAACAGCCATAGGTAAATCAAAAACCGAGCCCTGTTTTTTTATGTCGGCAGGGGCAAGATTAATGACCACCCGTTTTCTCGGAAACTTAAACCCGGAGTTTTTAATTGCAGAGGAAAGCCTGACTTTGCTCTCTTTGACGGAGGCATCGGGCAGGCCGACAATAGTCGTGAAGGACTCCTGCCCTGCGGGAGTTAAATCAATTTCAACTTCTACAAGCTGCGCGTCTATTCCAACGGGTGTAAACGAGTAAAGTCTTGAAAGCACGATAAATATTTTGGATTCGCATTAGCGCCCGGCGTATGCCGGGTAAGATTTTGGATTTAAGAAAATTATAACACAATTTTGAATTATTTGCAAAAATGAATATCAAAATTAAATCCAAAACTCCATTAATCTACCACTCCATCATTCCATTTTCTTAAAATTATAGACGTATCAACCAATTTTTAGTATAATTTACGGTAATTGTAGCCAAAATCTGATATTTTGAAAAAATGAAAATAGGGGAATTAAAAAATCTGTGGGCGCCATGGCGCAAAAGCTATATTGTAGAGCCAAAGCCCGAAGCCTGTGTGTTCTGCGAAAAAGGAAACGCCAACCCCGCAAATGACAGGGAAAATCTTGTCCTCTCGCGCAAAGAAAACTCATTTGTGATTATGAACATTTACCCTTATAACGCGGGGCATTTGCTTGTTGCTCCTTACGTTCACATAGCCCAGCCGGAAGAATTATCCCGCGAAGTCTATCACGAAATTTGTGATTCGATTCTTGAGTGGAAACAAATCCTTGAAAAATCCTTGAAAGCCCATGGGTTGAATATAGGTGTTAATCTTGGCAGCGCGGCGGGAGCAGGCATTGCCGAGCATCTCCATTATCATATTATTCCCCGCTGGCAGGGTGACACCAACTTTATTACAACAGTAGCCGACACAAGAGTTGTGTCGCAATCTTTAACCGATTTGTATGATAAACTCAAATTGGAGATTTGAGCTTTGAATATAAATATAATTTTTTAACTAAAAGCAGATTAAAGTCTGCGCTACATTTATTATGAAAAAAGAAACTTTAGTTTACCTTGAAGAGTTATTGAACCAGCCCAGCCCTTCCGGCTATGAAGACAAAGCGAGAAAGGTTTGGAGGAAAGAAATGAAACCGATCGCCGACACTGTCAAAGGCGACACCCACGGCAACAGCATCGCCGTTTTAAACGGGAAAGGGTCTCCAAGAGTTATGCTTGCCGGTCACATTGACGAAATAGGATTCCAGGTAAATCATATTTGTAAAGAGGGCTATATTTATTTTAAGCCGATTGGCGGTTTCGATATTCAAATAATTCCGGGAAGGCGTGTTATTATTCACACAAAAAACGGGCCGTTGAAAGGTGTTATTGGGAAAAAAGCCATTCATCTCATGTCACCGGAAGACAGAAAAAAAGTTCCGCTTTTCCACGAGCTTTGGATTGATACCGGAATAAACGATGAAAAGAAATTGAAGAAGCTTGTTGATATCGGCGACCCGATAACTTACGCCGAAGGTTTTGAAAAGCTTAATGATTCTATTTATGTTTCCAGAGGAGTTGATGACAGGATCGGCGCTTTTGTTGTAGGTGAAGTTTTGCGCTACATAAAAGGAAAACCTTTGCAGGCTTCTGTCCATGCAGTTGCTACTGTCCAGGAAGAGATTGGGTTGCGCGGCGCTACTACAAGCGCTTTCGGCATTAAACCTGATGTCGCTTTCGCGGTTGACGTTACTTTTGCCACAGCTCCCTCCATGAACAAAAAACAGACCGGAGACGTCGAGTTAGGAAAAGGCCCCGCGATTTCACGCGGCCCAAACTTCAACCCCAAACTTTTTGAGCTTGTTACTTCAGTTGCTAAAAAGAAAAAAATCAAGATTCAGCTTGAAGCTGCTAACCGGGGAACAGGAACAGACGCTAACGCTATTCAGCTTTCCCGCGCAGGTGTTGCAGCTTCTTTAATTAGCATTCCTAACAGATATATGCACACTCCGGTTGAATTGTTTGACATCAGGGATGTCGAAGCGGCTATAAAACTTATCGGTGAAACTATTCTTGCTCTTAACGCGAAAAGCAGTTTTATTATTTAACCACGAAAAACACAATAAACGCGAAATAATTAATCAACCGCGAATGAACACGAACAGACACTAATAATAATTTGATATTAAAAAATCTAAATTCAATCGCCGCTAATGCAGGGCAAAAAATTGAAAATCAAAAATTACAACATTCCCCTTTCGCAGCAGGACATTACCGAACAGGAAATTTCCGCGGTAAATGACGTTCTGCGCTCGAGCGCTCTAAGCCTTGGGCCGAAGCTTCCCGAATTTGAAGAAAAAGTCGCCCGTTTCGTCGGCGTTAAACACGCCATAGCCGTAAACAGCGGTACTTCAGGCCTGCACTTATGCGTCCGAGCCCTCGACATCAAAGACGATGATGAAGTAATTACAACTCCTTTTTCTTTTGTTGCTTCTGCGAACTGCATGCTTTTTGAACGCGCAAAACCTGTTTTTGTCGATATAGATAAAACAACATTAAATATTGATTCTTCAAAAATAGAAGCTGCAATCACTCCGCGCACCAAAGCAATTCTTCCTGTCCACATTTTCGGTTTGCCCGCAAATATGCCCGTGATAATGGAAATCGCGAAAAAACATAACCTCAGTGTAATCGAAGACTCGTGCGAAGCTCTCGGAGCAACTGTTGACGGTGTCCAGGCAGGTGCTATCGGCGACTGCGGAACCTTCGCTTTTTACCCTAATAAACAAATGACCACCGGCGAAGGCGGAATTATTGTAACCGATAATGATTATATCGCAAAACTCTCAAAATCCATGCGGAACCAGGGCCGTGACGAAGGAATGGGCTGGCTGGCCCATACCCGCCTGGGTTACAATTACAGAATCAGCGACATTAATTGCGCGCTTGGAATTGTTCAGATAGAAAGAATTCACGAAATTTTAAAGGCAAGAAATGATGTCGCAAAAATGTATAAAGATGTTTTAAGCAAAGAACTTCCTGAAATTATTTTGCCTTGCGAAGATGCTGACGGACTAAGCAGAAGCTGGTTCGTTTATGTTGTTCAGTTGCCGCACAAATATTCTGAAGAGCAGAGAAACTCCGTGATACACCACCTTCGCGAACGCGGGATTGGATGCAACTGCTATTTCCCGCCGATTCATCTTCAGCCTTTTTATAAAGAGTTGTATGGATACAAAGAAGGCGATTTTCCTGTTACAGAATGCGTAAGCAAACGCAGCATAGCCCTCCCCTTTTTCAACAAACTGTCGGAAGAAAATATAAAAATAGTAACGCAGGAATTGAAAGAAGCGGTAATTTATAGCCACGGATGAAACACATATAAATAAAAACATTTATTTTCTTATATATTCTTATATGCATTATATGGTTTAAGAATTTGTAAGCAACCCGAATTCTTCAAAAACTTTTTCGTAAACCGGCTTTTTAATTTCCCAGGCATGCTCAAGAACTTCTGACGGTTCAAGCCAAGTTAACGCTGTAAACTCTCCATGCTTATCGGGGTCAAGGTCCGACTCCTCGCCATCAAACTTAACGAGAAAATATTTTTGTTTTTGCCCGACAAATTTTTTCTTTTTCTTTTTCTTTTTTAGTCTGACGCTCTCCGGCCAGTCATAATAATGAAATTTTTCCGATTCTTTTAGTATAGTAAATTTATCGACGCCTATTTCCTCTGCAAGCTCCCTTTTAATCGCCTCTTCAAAGTTTTCTTTTTTCTTTACTCCGCCTTGTGGAAGCTGCCAGGCTTTGTGCTTTTTCCCAACAAGAACTTTACCGTCGTCATTTAACACAATAGCTGCAACATTTTTTCTGTATTTAATTTTAGGAGAAAAATCAGAAAAAAGATTTTTGCAAAAAAGTTTATAATACGCAGAACCGTTTTTTATTGCTATTTCCCAGAATCCTGAACTCCCCGGAATCAAAACCAGTTCGTTTTTTTCAGCTGCAGAATACGTTGGAACATTTTTTTCAACAACAATTTTACCAAATTCAAATTTAGGGGATTTTTCGGAAACGGGAATGTTTGTTATTAAATTTCCGAATTTATCTATGTGCAAAATTCTCGTTGGATGACCATCGATTTTTTCAGAGCGGGATTCAATGTCTATTGCCCTCCCATTTTTTTTTATGTCTTTGCCCGAAGCGAGTCTGGCTGCCACCGGCGCCATTATATCCCTACCGTGAAAAGTGTTGCTTGCGCCCGTTCCTTTACAATTAATTTCAAAAACTTCGGCGGCCGGCTCTTCTCCAAGAACATATTTCAGAAGTCCGTTATCCGGAGCAACAAACTGCTGGCCTGAAGGGATTTTTGCAACAATAATTTTCCTTTCAGTTCCTACACCAGGATCAACCACACAAAGAAAGACAGAATTTTCCGGGAAATATTTGTAACTGTTCCACAATACAAATGCGGCGCTTTCTACTGACTGGGGAGAAATCTGGTTGGACAAGTCCACAAACTGGATTTCGGGACAATGTTTAAGGCAAACGCCTTTCATCACGCCGACATACCCGTCAGCATCGCCAAAATCCGTAAGTAATACTATTAAATTAGACATTTGAAAAGGAAATTAGAAATTTGAAACTTAAAATTTGTTTGTTATTTGAAATTTGTAGCTTGTTAATTACGCGTTACTCGAAAAGGTAGTAAAGCAGAACGTCCCGGCCTGCTTATTCCACGAATGCTGATTACGCCGTATAATTGCAAAATAAGTATATCACCGGATAAACAGTCCGGGACGTCCTGTTTTACTTCGATTTTGCATATTTTTGCCAAGAATTCCTCAAAAAGAATAAAATCACTCCGGCGCCTTGTGACTCTCCTCTTTTGTAAGGAGGAGATTTTTTCTTGTCGACCCCTTTTCGAGTAACACCTGATTAGAATCCAGGCGTCCTGCCAAGCGAGGGCAGGGGCTAACATCCTATTCTACTCTTTCCAGCCGGGCGTTCGCATTTTTAATTACTTTGTTTGTTTTTTTGTCTATTCTTACGTACGCGTACCGCTGAGGCTTTGTTACCATCAGGTTTCTATCGTCAATCATTATTTTCTTTTCAACATGCTTTGGCTGAAGCAAAAATATATCTTTGAAATCATCCCCTTCAATCTCAAGAACGAGGGCGTCTGTGCCCGTTTCCAGTTTTGTAAAAGATTTAACTTCAGGAATATTTGAGGATAAGATTTCATGAACGGCAACAAATCTTGTTTTTTCAATATTTATCCTTCTAACTATTAGGGTTCTTTCAGTATGGGTTCTTTTTGTAACAATGTCCCCTACCATTTCTACGTTTCCCCCGCTCTTGCCAATAAGAATTCTTGTTCCTGGCCACCCAAGAAAAATAGTCCTCAATCCGCTGCTCCACACAATGCTCCACTGGTCATTTGCTGTATAACTCTCGACTCTTTCTATCCATTGATACCCATCAGAAGAGCTGCCAAGCAAGCTTTCACGAATAAGGTCATTGTTAAGGGATTTTTCTCCCGCGGCAGCATTCCGAAAAGCAAATTGTTTTCCGAGTCCGTGGAAAACCCAGTCAGCGGCAACAGATTCATCTGACTGTATTGTAAAAATGTCTATAAAATAATTATCCGTAAGCGCAACGCATCTTCTGTAGTTTTTCACGGGGGTATCCAGGTAGGCGTTTTGCGCGTCAGCTTCAATAACACTTATCCCGGGCCGTCTGTCGAAAAGCAAAAGATTGCCGGGAAGGCCTTCCGAATCGTCAATAGTTTTTGCGCCCGACTGAGAGCGGTAATTCAGCACGACGGTGTTATGAGCAAGAGTTTGCTTTGCCCATTCGAAATCAAGAATAAGATCATCAGTATTTTCGTCGGTAGTAACTCGTCTTCCAAACCCGCAAAAATAAAGAGAAAGCTTGTCGGCGTGCCCCCCAGCGCCTCCATGCGGGCCGTAATCAAGCCGAGCGTACAGATCTTTTCTCGGAGAAGTCACACCTGTTCTTAAAATTCCCCAACCAATAGTAGAATTAAAAACCGAGAATGGAGGATTCGCCCGAACAGGCCCCGGCAAAATCTGATTAAAATAATTCAACAGGACTATTTCATCAGACAAACTTCCAAGTTGTTTTTCAACAATATAACCGAATTCAGGTTCCCGAAATTCCCGAAAAGCTGATAAGTAAATATCTGCTGGTGGATACTCCGTTCTGGTGGAATTATTGCCCGGAATTTTTCCAAAAGGATCCAAGAACATCAGCGGCGCTTCCACCATTTGTTTTAAATAAATATTGTTTCCGACGTCTGACATGGAAAACAAGCTGTTGTCGGCCTGAGCATACGCGTAAAAAGCTTTTGCTGCTTCGAAATGGAGCTCCAAAGATCCCTCACGCCATATTCCTTCAGGCCCAATCATTTTTCTGAACTGATATTGAACCATATTTTTGGCAGTCTCTTTTACCTTGTCATCATCGAGGGCGCAACCGATAATGCCAATAGTGGCGGACTGCCAAGACCCTATAGATGTATTTTTGGAGTCTTCCCATTTCCATTGTTTCAAGACCACAGCCGCCATTGCTTTTAACCATTTGCCAAACCTTAATCTCTCAGCAGGCATAAGATCGTTGTATAAAATGTCATAGGACTTCGCTAAGTAAAGCAACCAGTTTCTGTTTTCGATAGCATCGGGTTTTGAGCCACCTGTCAGGAAAACTGCAAAACTCACTTTTTTAATAAGCCGCTCGAACAAAATGGCGGCGCTATCGAAATATTTATTTTCTGAACTTACCGTGTAACAAATCGCTAAGTCAAATACCTGGCGTGAAATTCTGTCTTCGGAATGTTCTTGAAAGTCCGGGTCGTTTGCGTAAAGAACCGCACTATCCGCGTAAGATTTTATCCTGTCCAACGCGGTTTTTACTATGGTATTCTTTTTCGCGGAAGTTATTAAGGCCTGCTTGAGTTCTTCAGTTGTTTTAACATCAGAATCTCCAACATAATGAATTGTCTGCAAGTTTCTCTCTTCAGAAAAACCTGCAGCAGCGGATATTAATACAATTAATGCTAACGCTAACTGTTTTCTCATGTTTAATTTGAAATGCGGATTTACCTAACCATACTTTAGGATTTCATATTATATCAAATTTGCTTCAGTTCTCAAAATCAAACAAATATTTAGTGTCTGAGAGGCGTCCATCATCGAATTTTACGCCTTCTTTTGAAAGAAGTTTCAGCTTCTTTTTAATTTTATCTCCTGATGTATCGCCGCCAAATCCACCGATAGTTAAATCTGAAGAAATAACCCTATGGCACGGAACACGCGGCGCAAACGGATTTCTTTTCAGAGCCTGACCAACTGCCTGGCAAGACTTACATCCAATGTGCTTGGCTATTAATTTATATGTTGAAACTTTCCCGCGTGGAATCTTTTCTGTAGCGTCATAGACTTTTTTTTGAAATTTCGTCTCCATAGTTTTCGTTTTGGATTTTAACTATGAAACTCTAATGTCATGTCAAGTTTGAAGCAATGATATTTTGTAGCCGCAGCTTGCCAGCTGCGTTATTGGAGAAAAACAAATAATACGCTACCCCTTCGTGTAAAAAATATGGGAATTGCAAATAATTGTTTTGTTAAAGCGCAGCTGGCAAGCTACGGCTACATTGGGTTTCGATTTTATATTTTTTTATTATTGACATGACTCTTGCTTCTTTTTTAAATAGTAAATCAAAAATAAACTGAACACTGAATACTGAAAACTGAATATCGTTCCGGGTTCCGGCACTATATCAAAATCCGCGTAAACCAATCGGTGGTCGGAGGCTGTTTCGCTATCGTCATAAGAAAGCCATGGCGGACGGTTTGTCATTGTTTCAGTTCTAAACACGTGCCCGCCAAGAAAAATTGCATCCAAATCATCAACGGGATATAAGAAGTCGTACCGGCGCTCTGGAGACCCGACATAAGTGTCCAAATCTCCTGTGTCATCCGCAAGTGAAAGTTGAACCAAATGAGCAGCGGGATTTGAAACAAGCAAGATTGAGTGAACTCTTGAAGGTGGCCTGGGATGCCCGGGGTCATCATTCAAGTCTCCCCCCAAAAGAAACATTTTGCCTTTTGCATAAAGATTTGAACAATGTTCAGCAGTAAACTGAGCTTCTTCGTTTCTTCTATTCCCTTCATAATCCCCATCACAACATTTAAAATGTGCACATAAAAATGTTATTGATAAACTGTCATTAACTGCAATAGTTGCAGAATATAAATCCCGGGTCATTACAGACCATCCATATCCCCACGAAGTTTCAATGGGATAAAATGACATTATACCATTATTTAAAAAACTCGATTTAGACGAAACAATATTTGTGTAACCCGGCATATATTTTTTCTGAAAATCACTATATCCCATATCAGAATCTCGACATTCCTGACCTAAAATTATATCGGGTTGGACAGTCCAAAAAACTTTTGCTACAGCAGCTGGCTGTTCTTCTGTCCAAAGATCAAAACCTTTTATATTGTAAGTTGCCACACGCAAATAATCACGTTCCGGCATCCGAATTACAAAAGTAGTATCGCTATTTACAAACCAATAAAGCGGTTCGGCGCGCCCATAATCACGATGCCGCGCAACAACAAGAATATTCGAATCCCCATTAACATTTGAAAAGTTTACTGTTCCAGAACCATCAGTAATTCCGGTCTTTACGGCATAAGGATTTATCCAGACATGCGCATTAGAAACAGGAAGGCCAAACTTGTCTTCTACTTCAACAGTTACAGTATGCGCAGCAGCGGAAAATGCTACAATAAAACTTAAAAAAATAAATAGTTTTAAACTCATGATTCTTTAAAGTAAAACAGGACGTCCCGGACTGTTTATTCTGGCAAAAACCATATTCGCGCATATCAAACTTATAAGCTCAAGTCCCACTAAGCAGGCCGGGACGTCCTGCTTTACTTCTGCTAATTAAGCAGGCCGGGACGTCCTGCTTTACTTCAATAAACTTTTCAACAATTTATAATCTATTTTTCCAGTGCCCAGCACTGGAATTTCATCGGTTTTTCTTACTTCGGAAATTTTTACTATATTTCCAAATCCAGCTTCGGCTAATAATTTGTTTGCATCGTCTAACTTAATTTCTTCCTTTGAAAACAAAACAATTTTCGGGCGCTGGCCCTCTACTTCACATGCTTCAACAGCAACAACCGGCCCGTCGTCTGTCGGCGGCCAAATATTGGTTAAGACCTCTTCTATTGCCGGCAAACTTATCATCTCTCCTCCGATTTTTACAAACCTTTTCAATCTGCCGGCAATTACAATCGCTCCATTTTCAGTTAAGTAACCCAGGTCGCCTGTGACATACCATTTTTTTCCGTTAATTTCAACAAAAGGATTAGGAGGGTTTTTCCCGAGATATCCTCCGAAAATACTTTTTCCGCTAACAAGGATCATGCCTGTTTCTCCGGTGTTAAGCGGTTCACTTGAATCCAAATCCACGATTAAAACATCGACTTCTGCAAGTGGCCTGCCCACACCTTCCGGCGGTTCGCCCGGACGGCAAACAGAAACTATCGGAGAACATTCTGTAATTCCATAACCCTCAATAACTATTGCTTTTTCTGCAAGGGCTTTAGCATTTTTATAAAGAGATTCTGGCGCCTTTTCCGCCCCAGTGACAAATATCCTGACAGGCTCAAGCTGTTCCGGCAAAGCTGCTTTCAAAATCCCGGCATGAAAAGTCGGCGTTCCGAAAATAAGCGTAGTTTTCCATTTATTTATTCCCTGGGCTAATTTCCTCGCTTCCGTAGGGTTAGGATAATGAGCAACTCTCAGCCCGGAAAGAATAGGAAGAAAAAGCGTGGCTGTAAGCCCGAAAGAATGGAACGGAGGCAAAAAAGCATAAACGGAATCTTCCTTTTTTATAGATATTTCCGAGATACTGTCTTTTATGTTCGTTAAAATATTTTCATGAGTCAAAGGAACTCCTTTAGGCACGGCCTCTGATCCGCTTGTAAATAAAATTATAGCTTCTTCGCCGGCGGAAATTTCATTTAGTTTCAAATATTTCAACAAGCGAGCCGCATTTTTCCGTGAATTTAATAAAGCTTTGATTTTTTTCTTCAGCCCTAATTTTTCCTTTTTAATATCTTCAAGAAACACAAATAAATCAAGAATTTTCTCTCCAAATGAAACGTTGTCCAGGTTATCTAAAAACTTCATTGAAGTGAGAATAGTATTTATTTCACTTACTTCGATAACATGAGTCAGATTTCTTACTCCAAGAGTCCAATTTATCATCACGGGAACTTTGCCGGCGAGCATAGTTGCCAAAACAACTACGTCGGCGCCAACCGCCGAAGGGAACATCACCCCTATTCTTTTCCCTGGAATTTCCTTAATAACATCTGCAAGTAGCAAAGCTCCTGTTTTGAGCCTGTTGTAAGAAAGTGGCCCGGAAATATCATCAGCGCATGCAGCGTTCTTGCTCATTCTGTCGCAAATATTCAAGAAACATTCATGAATAGTTTCCCCATCAGGTAAAACAACTTCAGGACGGTTGGGGTTCATCCAATAATTTAAGATTTGAGATTTGAGATTTGAAATCTGAAACTTAACATTTGATTTCCCCGCCGCGGCCCGCATTACGGCGCCCACGGAAGTAAGGTCCTTCAAAGAAACATCGAGAACCCCAAACCTGTCATCCAGCCAGCTCATTACATCAGCCATTTCAAGAGAGTCCAGGCCCAAGTCACTTCTTAAATCCAAATCGGGAGAAATTTCTTCGGTCTTGCATTTTTTCATTATCGCGAACTCTTCACAAACTCCTAATTTAATTTCTTCAGGAATGTCACTAATGTCAAAAATTTCTTTTGTAGTTTCTTCGGAAATTTCGGGCAGTTTTTTTGTCCACAAGCTGTATGAAACAAGTTTTAACGGTTCTTTTCCGCCAAAGTTATACCATTTTTCCAGAAGTTTGTTTTGCGTGATTTTATTTTCTGTTCTTGGAAAATCATCAGGAAGTTTTTCGATTTCAATGGTAACTTTTCTTTTCGGCGTGAAAAAAATTAAGTTAGTCAATATGACTTTTACCGCAAAAATAAATTGTTTTCCAAGGTCTGGTCTGGCGTTGTTGAAAACCCAGGAAAAAGAGCTCCCCCACAAGCCTTTTGTCCTTACAAGAAGAATTTTAGCATCAGGTATTTGTTTTAATAAAGTGTTAAGAGCAGAAGTGCCGCCGAGTTTTTCTTCGCCGTCTCTGCAAAGCCTGCCGGAGGGGTATAAGAGAATATTGTCGCCGTTTTCAAGACCTGACTCTATCTCTTCAAGTGTTCTTTTTATTCTTAAAGTTTTGAACTCGCTTCTGCCTTCTTCAATGTTAGGCATGGGCATCGCCCGAAGCAATTTAAACAGCCAAAACAACGCCGGCAGATGGAAAAAATCTTCCAGAACAACAGGGCGGGGCTTGAACCTGCTTCCCAAAAATGCAGATAAAATGACAGGATCGATTTCAGCGGGATGATTCGGCAAAATCAGGAAACCTTTGTTCCCGTCTACGGCGTCAAGTCCTTTAACTTCGACTTTGTAGCGCAGCCGAAGAAGGTTTTTTACAAAAAATCTAAAAATAATTAATAACATGATTATAGTATAAAGTCTAGGAGCCTAAAGTCTAAGGTCATAAATTATTAATTTTTGTGTCTTCAGCCTTTCCTGCTAAACAGGATGTCTTTCGTGGTTATCTTATTCAAAATAAGCGAAAATATCATCGGCAAACAGATCACAAATATTATTATAACAAATTGTGTGTGTGGCGACACTAATTCTTTCTGCAAAGCTAAAGCAACCGTTAAAGAAGTCGCCACAGTGAAAAAAGCTACGCACGCGCTTGAAAGCGCAGCGCCGGAACTTTCTTTTCCTTCTTTTCCTATCTCATGATAATATGCTGACTCGATTAAGTTTGCCGCTATGCCAAAAAATACTCCAAGCACTATCACTAAGGCAATTGTAAGCATATAAGAAGTTGTGGCAACCGGGAAAAGCGCAACGCATAAAATCATTAAGAAAGCCCCAGCCGCGGAACATTTAAACCGGATTTTGTTCATCATAGGCGAAAGAGCATTTCCGCCAACAATACCTATAGCCGCCCAAAGCGAGATAAAAGCCGCCTGCTGGGGTGTCGCGGTTCCTTTTTTCACTACGAGGGCAGTAACCGCCATGTTTGTCGCGCCTGCTACACCCCACAAAACAGGGCTTGAAGCAAGGTAAAGCCAATAAGTTTTAAAAAGGTAACCTGTTTGTTTAACCAGTTTCTTCTCTTCAGAAATAAAGCTGCTTTTATTTTCGACAGTAAACTTACAAAAAGAGCCTGCAATTCCCGACAGGAAAAGAATGGTCAAACCCACAATCCAGCCTTGCTCCGGGAAATTATTATAAGCAAATGTTCCGCACGGCAACCCCATAAGAATTCCGAGAAGAAAAGCTATTGTCATTCCCGCATTTACAAAAGTCGTCGAACGGTTTATTGTAACACTTGCCAGCGGGACGGACGCCATTTTAGCGGCGCTGAAAATCCCGAGCAGCAAGCCGACCGTTGCAAGATAAAACCAGGGCGTAAAAAACCAGTTTGTCATGCCGCCGAAAAGAATGATTCCCGCTGCGCACAACAAGCTCCCGGACATAACCCATCTTTTTTTCACGGCAGCGGAAAGCGGCCCTGAAACAATATAAACGAAAACAGGGCCTATGGTAATAACTGCTGAAATAAATTGAATCAGCCAGGCGCGGGCTTCTTCCCCGCGCTGCGCCACGAGATGCTCAAGCATGAAGAACTGCATCATCCCGAGAACAAAAGCGCTGAGAAATGTTGATATCAGCAAAAAAATGTAAACGTATAAATTTTTGATTTTTGATTTTTGATTTATCATTTCCATTTTTTTGTGGACACTATGGACGTTGGGAACAATATTGACGAATTTTTCAAACGTCAAATTTCAAAATTCAAATTACAAATTAATAATCTAATTATATCAAAAAACGTGAATTATTGTTAAATTCAACATAATTATCATTGAATTTTATTAAACAAAATGTTATTATTAGCAATATTTATTTTAATTTTTCATTCTATCGACACAAGGTCGATAGGTATGTTTTTATTAGAAGTATAAATTTTACAAACAATTGGAAAAAATGAGTATTAAACCTTTAGTTCCGGCTTTTTTATTATTTTCGGGATGTTGTTGTATGCAAAATGGCGTAAAACCAAAAAATCTTCCATTAAAGAAAGATTTGAAAATAAGTATGTCGATTTTGAAAACAGCCATCGGTTCTATTCAGTTTGGACACGCGACTTATATTGGGGATTTCTCGGCTGGGCTCAAGCTGGTGATGATTCCGTGCTTCAAGTTATGAAAGATTGTATCCGTGCTTTAATTATTGCCAAAAATAAAAATCAGGCTAATGGGAAATATAATCCTCCGATTGACGACAAAAGATATTATATTCCGCAGGCTTTTTGCAAAGGATTTAAAATCGCAAACGATTTTATGCTGCAAAACGCAGAATCTCAAGCGCATTTTATTTTGCTTGCAAGAAATTATTGGAACCTTACCGGTGACACCGATTTTATAAAATCTATTTGGGAAAATTTAAAATATGTCGCGGAAACTATCGAGAAAATGGACACTAATGGAAATTTGATCCCGGACTATGTTGGCGGAAGTTACGACTATCAAGGCGTGGGGATTAATTTTGAAGAACCTCATTTAACAGCTACAGTTATTGCCACATACCAGGCGATGAGCGATTAGGCTAAAGTTATGGGAGAAAAAAGTCTCGGAACCCCCTACACAAAACTCGCGGAAAATTTGAAAATCCAAATGAACAAACCTGTCAGCGAAGACGGTTTATGGATGCCGGACAAAAAGCAGTATGTCAATATGAGGATAATAAACAAAGAAGGGAAAAGAACCCAAATTATCGACACCTTCATTCCTTACGAAAATCTAACGCCGATTTTACGGCATAACAAGCAAAGAACAGGAAAAAGATATTTTCGACACTCTTAACGCTAATTTCAAAAAGTTTTATGACTTGAAATACGGGCCTATGTACGCTGCTCCCGGTGTCAAACACGAAAGAACTGAATTTGATTTTTCATCTATTCCCTGGCTTGGCTTTCTTGATGTATTTATTCGCGTTCGTGATTTGCCTGATTATAACAAAAAATGGGATGAAACTAATTTCGACAACGCATCAAAAATCTTTAAACTTTTGCTTGACCACGCTTACGATGTACCGCCGGCATGTTTTACGGAAGGGATGGGGCCTTATAGATATTTAACAGGTTGCGCAGGCCGTTCATGGGATAACGGAAACTTTTTCCATACTTTAATTGTAGGGCTTTGCGGTCTTGAAAAATCCAGATTTGGAAAAATTTTGGATCACGGATTAAGACAATCAGGCCCGGCATTTGTCCATCGGAACAAATTACCGCGTTAGCCCTTTATAACACGCTTCCCGAATTTCTATCGGTTAGTTCTAAAGAGACAATCCTAACGAAATTCCTGAAAGAAAATATAGATATTGAACAAAATAACGGCTGGCGAATAGCCGCCTGACTGTTTTAATCGCATAAACAGTATTTTTTTATAATAAAATCCGGGATTTAAATCTACCGGGATTTTTGATATAATCTAATTCAGGACTTATTACTCACAAGTTACCAGAAAATTTAAACAAATAATGGAAATCACACCTGTTAATTATTTGAAATCACAAAAATAAATTTAGTTTACCCTAATTTATAGCAATAAAAATATTGTTTTGATATAATTAAAGGCAAACGATTGCGAGAGACTTTTATGAAAACTAAATCTTATTTTATTAAATTAATATTCGGCTTGTTACTTTTTTCAGTTATAAGTTGTCAGGCTATTTCAAAAAAATCAGGCTCAAAATTAAGCGGATCTTGGGACTTTTTTGATGGGAAATTGCCTGAAAAATGGCAACCGAAATCCGACACTTGGAAAGTTAAAAACGGAAAAATAGTTAGTGATGATAAAAAATGTCTCCCGGGAATGTTAGTCTACGATTCATGCCCGGTTTCAGATTTTAATATCGAGGCAGATATAAAAATTAACAAAGAATATTTGAAAACTAATTCCACCTGGGCAGGATTTCATTTCCGCTCTGATATGCCTCTACAGGAACTTCCATGGAATAGCGGTTATCTCGTAATTCTTTATTCTCACGGGGCTGTAACTGCTCTTTGTATGAATGGGGAGATGAAAGCCGGCGGAACTTTTACTCCTCTTCCCAATAATAAACCCAACAACCTTCGTGTAAAAATGATAGGTCCTTTGATGCAAATATTTGTTAACGGAAAAAAAATTGTAGAACAGAAAAACGAGAAATACAAAAACGGCTACGTCTCTTTAATTAACTTTGGAAACGAAGTGTCTTTTGACAACATAAAATTTAAAGGAAGAAAAGCTTCTCTAAAATCTTCCACCAGACAATCTATGACTATAAAACCGATAATAAAGCCGCATGTAAATCCTCTTCCTAAAATAACAGTCAAGCGGGGAAAAGGAAACCCCGGGCATTTCGTTTATAAGAAAACCGGAAAAGTTTTTGTTCCAGATGGTTATAATCATACAATTGGAGATAATGCTAACGAAAAAATCCCTCACGCCACTTTTAACGTTGGAACTTACGACTCAAAAAGAATAGACAAAGTTCTTGCTGAAATGAAAGCTCTCGGCGCAAATACAGTCCGTGTATGGCTTTGGGGCACGGACCACGGCGGGAATGGAATTTGGGGAGGTCCTGACTCCGAATCTCTTAACAAAGAATACATGGAAAACTTCTGTGACTTTTTGCGGTTGGCGACTAAACATGGAATTTACGTCGTCCCTATTTTAGATTTGAAACCCGCAAACGCGAAATATAAAGCAATAGCAAAAAAAAGAGTTAAAAGCGCAGATAAAAAAGTGACTGACCACAATTGCGACATTCTTTTGCAAGGTTTTATTGATGCAAGAAAACAAGCGGCTCGTGATACTATTCGGTTTGTAAAAGCTGCTGATCCAAATTTATTAAATGCTATTCTGGGATGGTCCCTTGCCAATGAAATTTGCCTCATATCTTTGGATGGACCTTTTAATCTTGATAAAGGAATTGTAAAAGTCGCAAACGGAAATTCTTACGATATGGCTGACTTTAACTCCCGTCAGAAATGCGCTGATGAATCTTTTCTCTATTGGGCAAACCAGCTTGCTGATGTTGTACATGAAGAAGACCCGAACGGGCTTGTTACTATAGGGATGTGGACTTCGGACGCGCATGATAGGCCTCCCGTAAACGGAATACAAGTCAGCAAGCATCCCGACACAAGGTTTCCGCCCCGTCCTTCTGTTTTTGCTTCGCCCAAAAGCAAAATTGATTTTCTTGATATTCATGTTTACCCCTGGATGAACAAATTTCTAATTAATCCAGAAGCTCACGAATTAAAGGCCACTTCTAAATTCGGACTTCCGGTTTTGGTAGGAGAATACGGTGTGTTTATTCATCAGGCTACCAACAATATCGACGGCGCTAATAAAGTTGTAGAACTAAGAAAAAATTGTTATGAGGCTGGTTATGCTGGCGCTCTGCATTGGGTTTGGAATTATACCAACGGACTTTACAACGGCGAGTACACTGAAGTCAGAAAAGCATTATCTGAAGCAAGAAAAAAACAGAAATAATTGTTCTAATCTAAAAGTGGAAATCGACAAAAAATGTTGATTGCAATCAACATTTTTTGTCGATTGAAAATTCGTGTCTTTGTTATCATTTTAGTCCTTTGCGTCCTTGATAATTCTTTCAAGTTCATTTTCAACAAAAATTTTTATTTCATCACGGACTTTCCGATAACAATCTAATTTTTCTTCTTCATTTTTTACTTTTTCTGAAAGCTTTGGCGGGTCGTCAAACCCTACATGAATAACTTTTGTCTGACCTGGAAAAACAGGACAATTTTCTTCTGCATGACCACAAACTGTTATCACAAAATCTAAATCAAGGTGCATTAAATCTTTGACATTTGTAGATTTTTGTTTAGAAATATCTACACCTTTTTCCGACATAACTTTAACGGCACACGGGTTTAATCCGTGAGTTTCTATTCCTGCTGAATAAGCATCAATTTCATTCTTTTTCAAAAATTTCGTCCAACCTTCTGCCATTTGACTTCGGCAGGAATTTCCCGTGCATAAAAATAATATTTTCTTTTTCATAATAATAATTTAATTTTCTTTAAACCAGTTTTGTGTTTTTAAACAAAATTTCACAAGTATCAACATTTGATACACAATCCGACCCATAAAGTCAGATGCCGTTCAAAAACACTTGTCATTTTTCTTTTGTTCGTATTTTTCATAATTTTATGGTGTTGAAATTTCAATCATTTCAATCGTTCACGGTGTAATATAAATAAAATATAATCCCGCAATAATTAATAAAACTCCGCAGGTTTTTTTAAAGATTCCTGTAGCTTTAGAATTTTCATTCCAATTCAAATATTTTTGAACCAATTCTGTTGATGTTCCCGCAGTAACTATTACCGAGCAATGGCCAACACCATAAGCAAGCAATAAAATTACGCCATAAAGAAAATTACCGGCGGAAGTTTTAAATGTTATCGCTAACATCGGCGCCATGTAAGCAAAAGTGCATGGACCGAGAGCAACACCGAAAAGGAGTCCAAGAATAAATGCGGCAATCAATCCCTTTTTTTTCATTCCCGGTTGAGCGGCTGACCATGGCATTGGAATAACATCAAATAAGTGAAGAGCCACAAGAAAAAAGATTGTTGCTGCAAAATAATTTGCGTAAGGACCAATATCACCCATCATTCGCCCTGCCAAGGCGGTAACAACGCCAATAACGCCGATGGTAAATAAAATTCCAATTGCGAAAAGCAGGGAAATAAAGAATGCTCTTTTAACGGTTGTTTTTCCCTGATCGTTAATAAAACCAACGATTAAGGGAATGCTAGCCAAGTGGCACGGGCTGAGCAAAATGCTCAGAACACCCCAGATGAAAGCGGCAAAAATAGCGATTCCCGCCGTTCCTTCAATTGCGTGATTTAAAAAATTAAATAAGTTTTGCATGATATTTTCTCCGTGAACACCTGGGAGCACCGAGCCCCAGCTCGGTAGGCCTGGGAACACCGAGCCCCAGCTCGGTAGGCCTGGGAACACCGAGCCCCAGCTCGGTAAGCCTGGGAACACCGAGCCCCAGCTCGGTAGGCCTGGGAACACCGAGCCCCAGCTCGGTAAGCCTGGGAACACCGAGCCCCAGCTCGGTAGGCCTGGGAGCACCGAGCCCCAGCTCGGTAGGCCTGGGAACACCGAGCCCCAGCTCGGTAGTATATATAAATTACTTCAAATAATAAGCCGAAGACCATTTCCAATTTTCTTTTTTAGTAACTAAATTTGCTTTTACAGGATTATTATGAATATATTCTATAACATTATTAAAATGCTTTTCATTTCTTATAAATCTATCCCAATATTCTCGCATCCAAAAGGATTTCCCGGGAACACCGAGCTCCAGCTCGGCATTATGTTTTAACGCCCATCTGCCTGTAAACGATTTCCATGATTGAATAATTTTGCTTAAACTGATGTATGGCTCAATTAAAACATGAACATGATTTGGCATAATACACCAAGCGAAAAGAAAATAACTTTCCGAGTCAAATTTTAGCAAAGTGTCTTGCATAATTAAAGCCATTTTTGGATGTTTTAACGCACAACAACCGATACCCGAATCTAACCAATGTTCAATCTTTTTGCGTTTTTCCAAATCCTGTTCTTCTCTTGGTAATTTTAAAAGTTCTTCTTCTAATTCTAATAAAATATTTTGAGGAAAACTGTCAGCTAATCTAAATGTTATTGATTGCAATAGATGAATTTTATCCCGGTGAGGGATGTATCCTCTTGATCTCCATTCTTTGATTTGTTGTTCCATTTTTTAATACTTATTTTGTACCGAGCTGGGGCTCGGGGTTCCCGGAATTACCGAGCTGGGGCTCGGGGTTCCCGGAATTACCGAGCTGGGGCTCGGGGTTCCCGGAGTTACCGAGCTGGGGCTCGGGGTTCCCGGAGTTACCGAGCTGGGGCTCGGGGTTCCCGGAGTTACCGAGCTGGGGCTCGGGGTTCCCGGAATTACCGAGCTGGGGCTCGGGGTTCCCAGGCTTACCGAGCTGGGGCTCAGTGTTCCCGGAGTTACCGAGCTGGGGCTCGGGGTTCCCGGAGTTACCGAGCTGGGGCTCAGGGTTCCCGGATAATTTCCCCCAGCTCTTTCCATTTCTTCAAAATATCTTCTTCGGAAATAAAACCTGTGTGGCGATACAGTTCTTTGCCGTCAGCATCGAAAAAAATCTGTGTTGGAATTGAACGGATATTATATTTTTTCGCCTCATCCGGGTTCTTCCACACATCAATAAAATCAACCTGTAATTTTCCTTTATATTCTTCACGCAACTTTTCAAGGACCGGCTCCATAGCTTTACACGCCATACATTTGTCCGCCCCAAGATCAAGAACACGCGGCAGCGGCAGTATCGACATTTTTTGTTGATTGCTATCAACATTATTTGTCGATTGAACTTTGTTTGGATTTATTACTGCGTTAGAATTAACTTTTTGTTTTTTATTTTTAACTATAACTACAGCGACAACGCTAATGGCGATCAAAACAATTATTAAAATATTTTTCTTCATAATTTTTACTTTTTTTTGTTAAGAACAATTAGAACAACAGCAACAATCTGAACTGCTGTTTTTTTCGTAAATTTTTAATATTTCTGCAATATCAGGATGACAGCATCGTCCTTTTGGATTTAATTCTTTGCAACGTTTTCCTAAGCCGGCTTTTGTCGCATTTTGAATATCTTTTATATTTTCGGCGCCGTTTTGAATCGCGGAAACAATAGTTTTTTTATTTACCTTTTGACAATAGCAAACAATAGACTCGTCCGGTTCAGATTTCCAATCAATTTTTTTATTCATTTTTTTGTTATTTTAGTATTTTTTTTAATTCGTCTGCTGACGGTATTTTCCCAATTATTTTTACTTCATTATCAATAGCGAGCGCCGGGGTCATCATAACGCCAAACTCCATAATTTTTTCTAAATCGGTAATTTTTTCGAGTTGGAAATCTAATCCGATTTCTTTCGCTACTTTTTCAGTTAGTTCGGCTAATTGATTACATTTTGGGCATCCAGTGCCAAGAATTTGAATTTTCATTTTTTCCTCACAAATAAATGTTAAGTTTTTTTTTAAATCACGAATAGACAAAATAAACACGAATTTAATGATGTTATTTTATTTTTTGTCGCTACTTAATGAGCAAATATGCCGAAAATCATCCCGCTGATTGTTGCCATAACAATAACCAGACTAACAAAAACTACTGTCTTTTTCGTGCCGAGTACACTTCGAATCACCAGCATATTAGGAAGACTGAGAGCCGGTCCTGCAAGCAATAGAGCCAACGCAGGTCCTTTACCCATACCGTTGTCTATCAACCCCTGCAGAATAGGAACTTCCGTAAGTGTCGCGAAATACATAAAAGCGCCTGCAAAAGATGCGAAAAAATTTGCGCGCAGAGAGTTTCCGCCAACAGCGTTTGCCACCCATTTAGGAGGAATCAATCCCTCGTGTCCGACACGTCCAAGCAAAGCGCCGGCAATTAAAACACCAAATAAAAGCAAAGGCAAAATTTGTTTGGCAAATCCCCAGGAAGAGGAAAACCATTCCGATGTTTCTCCCTTGTCAGTACTTGTCAAGACAGATAAGCCAATAACTCCTGCGGCAAAAGCAATCATTGGTTGTTCAGGAAATAAGACAGCCAGAACAATTACAGGAATTCCTGTTAGAATTACTTTCCACCATTTTATATTGAACCATAAAATCAGTATGACACCGAGAGAAGCAGAAAAAAACGAAGTTAATATCCATTTTGCATTATATATAGTTGCCCAAATACCGGAACTTTCAATCGGTTTTCCCCAGTTAGCAAATACAAGAATGCCAACCATCGAACCAAAATAGAGCGCGTTTTGCCAAAGTGGTCGTTTCACTTCATTTTCAGTCATGGCAACCTGTGCCGCGCTTTTCTTTTCTTCTTCTTTACGGAAAATCAGATGCATCAAATAACCAATTACCACGCTAAAAACTACAGCGCCTACCGCGCGAGCAATTCCAAGTTGAAGCCCGAGAATTCTCGCTGTCAAAACGATAGCTAACACATTAATTGCCGGGCCTGAATACAGAAAAGCGACAGCAGGGCCAAGCCCCGCTCCCATCTTATAAATACCAGAAAACAGCGGCAGCACAGTACACGAGCAAACAGCCAATATTGTTCCTGAAACAGAAGCGACGCCATAAGCCAAGATTTTATTTGCTTTTGCTCCCAGGTATTTCATAACTGATGCCTGACTTACAAACACGGCAATAGCCCCGGCAATGAAAAAAGCAGGGATTAAACATAAAAGAACATGTTCCTGCGCATACCATTTTGCAAGATACAACGATTCCATTATCGCGTTATCAAACCTTTCTTTCCCGACCGGCAGGTAAAAAAACGCGAGAAAGCCACCCGCAATTAGCGCGAGTTTTTTCCATTCATTTTTCCAATTAACACTCATAACATTTACCGAAGATTACTTGGTTGTTTCGCCAATTATTTTTAATTTTTACATACAGTTTGGTTTGATTCTCCTACATCGACAATATTTTCTACACAGCTTAAAAATCTTATAATACAGGGAACTTTTAGTCTGTAATAAACCCACAGTCCTTCTTTCCTGTCTTCAACGAGCCCTGCTTTTTTCATAAGCGACAAATGTTTGGAAACTGTGGAAATATCGGCGCTCACAATTTTCTGCAGCTCACAAACGCACGCTTCGCCTTTTTCAAGGCGGTCAAGCATAGCGAGCCGGCTCGGATGAGCAAGCGCTTTGATTATCTCCGCGCGTTTAACAAAAGTTTTTTTCATAAAATTTAATAGTTGGTTATTTCGCCAATTAGTGTATCATTTTTTTTTTCAATTGTCAAATA
>Ga0190284_1000179_pt1 | contig 46091 bp, 35 predicted proteins | sample 48691812_MG_FD_161668 | JGI IMG/M metagenome (GOLD analysis project Ga0190284, IMG submission 161668) | Hydrothermal vent microbial mat bacterial communities from Southern Trench, Guaymas Basin, Mexico - 4869-18-1-2_MG | ecosystem: Environmental > Aquatic > Marine > Hydrothermal vents >...
GGGAGGGGGGACAACATATATTACACTTGCGAAATTATAATAAATCAGATCGGTGGGATTCTTTCTGGTCTCACTACAGAAAATTGAAAAGGGCGTCTTGAACGACGTAGAGAGAAAGTTACACCCTAAAATAGTAAATTCAGATATTAAACTATTCGGAGAAAAAAATGTATAAAAAAATACTCATTCTCTTTCCCTTGTTATGTTGTTTTACAAGTTGCATGGTGACTGATAAGCCTCTTATTAATCCAATTATGGCTGTATCCTTTCCTCACGACGCCCCATTAGGTGTTCCCGAACTAGGTGACCTAGAGGGAACAGGATCGGTAATATCGATTTTAGGACTAGTTAATTTTGGAGATGCAAGTATTCGGACAGCTGCACGGAATGCTGGAATAAAAACAATCTGTACGATTGACCATGAGGTTTTCACTGTTTTTGGTATTTATTCAGAACTGAAAACAATTGTTACTGGATATTCAGAAGACTACAAAAGACAATAAAATTCAACTATCTTTTTCGACTCAAAGATCAATATATGCTCAATCCTTAAACACCTTCAACTTGGAGGATTTGTCGTCGTCGGCCACGACGTAAGCCTTTTCGATGTTCACCAGGATCTCCTTCATCGTGTAGATCAGCAGCCGGCGGCGGGTGGTGTCGGTGGAATGGCGGTACTCGTCGAAGAGGTTGCTGAACCTTGCCCGTGTGTCGCCGAGCGCTTTCGAGACGATGTTGTTCTTGTAGGCTCTCGAATACTGGATCAGGCGGTCGGCACGCTCGTGCGTGAGGCAGCGCTCTAGGGAAAGCGCGCGAGGAACAGCGCCTTGTCCCCCGCGGGGTGGTCGCGTGTTTCCAAAGAGTAGGCCTGAGCAGCCTTGATTAAGCGGAAGGCTTCGCCCTCGCTCTCCAGCATGTCGTCGTTGGCATTGCCCACCGCTCGGTTGATCATCTTTTCCTTCTATTGCAGCGAAGCGATGACCCCCTCGAAGGAATGGGAGACGATGATCGGGGGGTGGATGTCCTTCAGGTGGATCGACACGATCTTAATCCCTACCTCCAGCCGCGCCAGCTCGTCCTGGATTCTCATAATCAGCTCGGCAACGAATCGCGGGCGATAAGCGAGTAAGGTCTCATAGAAGCTCTTGGTGGCGAATTGCCTGGTTACCTGGCTGTAAGCGAACGATTTGAGCAGCAGATCGGAATCGGCATGCTGGTAGACTTAATCACCCAGGTTTCCGATCTTGTAGTGAGTGACGAGGTAGGGATAGAAAGAGTTGTCATCTCCGGAGATGAAGGGAACCTCCGTGCCATGTTCCCAGGTTCAGATCAGGGCAAAGGCGTTCTCGTCCACTTCGTTACCCACGTTCATCTGACGGATCGCGACGCTGTTTTCCATGACGGCGCGGTCGACCGGCCAGGGGAGCTTCATGCGAAGCCCGCCCGGTCCTTGCGAATTCACTGGTTGAAGCGGCCGGCCGAAACGCTCGATCACGGCCCGTTCGGCAATGTCGATGGTGAAGAACGCCGTCGAAACCCACCAGATGGCGAGGATCAGTGCTGCCGCAGCAACCGTCACGCGCCGGATTCTGCGCGGCAATCTTTAGGCTACGACACTCTGGAATTCCGTCCTCCGGAACCGTGTGCCCAGGCCGATCCAGTTGAAACGATCGAGAAGCACGGCCTGAGTTTTGTGCGTCGTCGAACCGAAGAGAGGATAGTAAAGGAGAGTACTTTCAACCCCCTCCGTTGATTTCGAAGCGTGCCGGGTTCTTCCTTCCGGCACGAACCGGGCGAGTCATTCAGCGAGCTTCGTATCGAGATTTCGCCAGGTAGGGCTCTCCACGTCACTTCGCTGAGGGAATTTGGCGTCGGAGATCAAAAATCGCTAATCCGACTTTCTCCACCTCGCGCCGGCCCCCCTCCCTTCCACGATGATCAGACCTTCCGCTTTGAGCTGCCTCAACACCCGCTTGACCAGTTCTCGGCTGACACCCGGACAATCTCGTTCCAGTTCGGAAAGACGGAACGGTGCAATCCTGGCCAGCGCGGCTTGCCGCACAAATTCGCTCTTAGCGCCTCGATGTCGGCCCATGGCCCCGACTCGAGCAGTGAACTCCTCGCAGGCTCGCAGGAGAACGCCCCAGAAATAGCGGACCCAGGGCATGATGTCGTGTTCTCCGTCATGCCAGCCGCGTGAAGACTCTTCCAATGTTTCGTAGTAACCCTCCTTGGAGTCCTCGAAGATGCGCTCGAGGCTGATGTACCTCCCGACTTCATGACCATGCTGGTAGAGCAACTGGAGAGTGACCAGTCTCGAAATGCGACCGTTGCCGTCGGTGAAGGGATCGATGCACAGGAGATCGAGAATCGCCAGCGGAACGGCGATGAGCGGCTCGGTGCGGAGATCGACCAGCGCTCGCGTGTAGCCCGAAACCAAGTCATCCATCGCTTGCGCTACCGCCAAAGCCGGTACTGGCTTGAACCTGACCCGCCGTGAGCCGGTCGCCGGGTCGATCTCGACGATCTCGTTGTCGACTATTTTCCACCGCCCTCCCGGCTGAGGAAGGAACGAGTACATGGTTCGATGTAACTGGAGCACGACACCGGAATTGAACGGCATGTCCATCGCTGAGGTGTGGATTAGCTTGAGCGCGTCCCGGTAACCGGCGATCTCCTGTTCCGAGCGGCCGCGAGGTTTTGCATCCCGGCGGACGAGGCCCTCAATCCGTTCCCGCGGGACACGGATTCCTTCGAGCCGATTCGAGGATTTGCTCGATTCGATGATGGCGAAATTTTGCAGTGCCTTCAGAGTCTCAGGAGTCTGTCGCCGGTAAAGTTCTTGCCGACCGCGATATTCACCGATTCCTTTGATGGTGCTCAGATCATCTGTCGAGTATCTAAGTCTGGCGAGATAGGGTTGATTCAGTGATCGCACGGGACCTCCTGATTGGCGTAACGAGATTCTACAATAACCCAATTATTGACCAAGTACCCCCATTTTCGACCATGCGTGATCAGAAAGTCAAAGGTAATGGGGGTATTATATTACCAAAATCATCCCATTGTCGATCCAATAACCTGATTGGAGATCGAGGTCGTTTCGTAGTTCGAATGTTTCCGGAGTCGAGGATTTACACGGGTTGCTTTGTCGGTTTCAAGTCTAAAACACACCTCAAATAACTTGACTTAAAATCGTCATTCAGAACCTCCGGCTAATCCTGATCCTGTGCGGATCGGTGACCTCCTGGATCGACGACTACATTCTGAACGACAAGGGATTCATGGGTCGGGTGTCGCTCAACATCACCCTGGACGATCTTCCACAACATCATGCTAACCGGTTCTGGTCGGGCGCAGGCCGCGTCTTGGCCACTGAGAAGCTGCGCTTACTGTGCATGATCGGCGGGGTCCCGCTCTACCTCGAGGAGATCCGACCTGACCAGGCCGCCGAGCAGAATATCAAGCGGATGTGCTTCTCTCCGGAAGAGCTGCTCTTCACCGAATTCGACAAGATCTTCCGCGACATCTTTGCCAGACGCTCGGCGACCTTCAAGCGTATCGTACGTTCCGATGTCTTCTGCAAGAAGATCCCAGCCGCCGATCTGCTGGCCAAGCCTTGACCTCCTGCGTATCGAGGGCACGTCAGTGGCGAAACCTCGTGCCAGGTCGCCATCGGTGAGACGAGGCCGGGCGAGATGCGCTCGTATCGCAAGAGCTCCGTCAGCAGTCAACGCCCGCAACATATCCCGAGAGGTTGCCTGCGACCGGGTTATGGCACAATGAAATTTTGGTGCATAATAATGATTAAACTATATTGATCCTGCTGTCGTTTTTGTTCCCAAAGCAAAAATCAAAATAAACTCGACTTTCCGCTCATCATCGTGTCCAATGACTATTCGTTCAGAGATCATTGGGTAGCGGAAATCGGCGATAGAACGACACCAGGGATGATTCAGGATCATTTGCGAGTTTGTGGTTTCCATTTCCGCAAACCAAGGACTTGACGTTTTTGACGTTATTATTGCGCTCAAAGCGTATGTGGTCGGCTTCGATGAATGTTTCGATCCGCGATAATCTCATTCGGCGTCTTAAGCTTACGACAAATCAATGATAGCAGTATCGAATGCGCAGAGCTACCGAAGGTGAATGGTGCATAAGAACGGAGGGGTATCATGAAAGTCGATGAAGGCAGAAGGTTTGTCAGAACAGCGGCGGTTCTGGCGGTATTCATTCTTTTTCATCTATCGCCGGGGGTTGCTCTCACCGGAGAACCGGCTCGGGAGTACATCACCTTCGTGGAAACGAAGGGTGGTCTGAGCCTCTTCACGTATTTCCACGACAACTATGTGGAAATATTCAACATCCAGGAAGAGATCGTGTGGCAAGGCGTTCTCGTAGCCGGCAACGAGTTGGCTTTTACGGTCGTTTCCGTTCCGGAGGGGGTCTACAAATGCGTCTCGCCGGGCGGGTTGCTGTTCGGTGTGCACTCGGGGCAGCCGCCGGCCGGGGGAGTAGGCGGCGGAGACTCAAACGCAGGCCGGGGATACGACAACGGTCCCCTCACCGTTCTGTGCACTGTCTGGGAAGGCGATCCCAACCTGTACCACACCACTTACAACGGCAAAGAAATTACCTTGCAGGGGGTTGCCCGGGGCTTGGTGACCGGCGTCCATTATACCTACGAATGGGACTACGGCGATGGCAATCCACCCGCAACTGGAACGGTGACCGATCCCTTTGCCATCGAGGCGCGCCACACCTACCCCGATTTCCCGTCGGGGACGGCCTTCCAGGCGACCTTGACCGTCCGCGGTGATGATGGTTCCGAAGCCGCGGATACCTTTCCCGTCGTGATTACAGACGCGACTCTCAACATAAAAATCAACATTGCCATCAGTGAAGGGCTTTGGTACCTGCATAAAGCGATGATTCGAGGAACATCGGAGTGGGTCGCCGGTTTTCCCGTCGATTGGGGGTATTTTCCCGTTTACAGCGTCCATTCGGGATATCCTTATGTAGGTTACGTGGCTGCCGTGATGGAGACGTTCCATCAGCAGGGGCATTGGATTGTCGGCAATACAGCCGAGGACCCTTATATCGATACGGTCCAGAGAGGGCTCAACTGGTTGCTGCGACAGTCGGAATCAACGGGTATCAGCCAACAACAGGCGGGCAATCCCGACACGAACGGCAACGGCATCGGATTGAACTGCTACTCCAACTCGAATTATGCTCCCGGCCACCACTACAACGCCTACATTTATGAAACAGCGATGGCGCTCCTGGCGTTTGCCACTAGTGGCGCGCCGGACGAAATCGCTCCGGTCGTCGGTCGTAGTGATGTCGACGGGCGCGGCTATCTGGATATCATCCAGGATATGGCTGATTTTCTCTTCTACGCCCAAGACGAATCCGGTTCGGGTCGTGGGGGCTGGAGGTATCAAGCCAACTACAGCAGTTCCGACAATTCGGTGACCCAGTGGCCGGCATTGGCACTGTTCGCGGCCGAGGAGAACTTCAAGGATGAGTTTCAAAGCCCGCTGATCGTCATACCGGTGTGGGTCAAGGATGAGGCCAGGGACTACTGGATCCCGAGCAGTCAAAATGACACTGACGGGGGATTCGGTTATGACTGGAACGGCGGCCGTCGCAACGTGGGCCTGACCGGGGCCGGCCTGATCGAGCTGGCCTGGTTGGATATCGAAATGGGTGGTCCCCAGGAGTGGCGCGTAATCAAAGCCATCGACTTCATCGGCGGCCGTTGGGACTTGACCGGTGGACAGTGGAACAACGTGGACTACAACAAGGGCAACTATTACGCCATGTATGCCGTTATGAAAGCCGCCCGCCTCTCGGATCCGTGGATCCCAGAATTCAAGCCGGGCGTCGACTGGTACAACGATTATTCTTCGTGGTTGATCGACGAACAAAGGTCGGACGGGAGCTGGCCCGATACGACCTTGAGTAGTTGGGGACCGTGCGGGCCGGAGATCAATACTGCATGGGCGATCTCGATCCTTCTCCCAACAGTCATCAAACCCAAACCGGTTGCTGTCCTGAGCGCGAGCCCCAATCCCACCGATGTCAACATTCCGATCCTCTTCGACGGCTCCAAATCTTACGATACCAACACGCCGCCTCTCGACATCGTAAAATACGAATTCGATTTCGGAAACAGCGACACTTATGTTGAAACCGTAGACTACGCCCCAGACGGCAAGTTCGATGGTAAAACGCTCTATACCTATACGGTCTACGACATCTACACTTCCGAGCTGATCGTGACCAATGCCGACGATCCACCTCGTTCCAGCACACCGGTTCAACTGGAAATCAAGATCGTACCTCCCGATCACCCGCCCACGGCTGTGATTACTATCCTCTCAGGTGCCTGGATCAGCACGCAGCCGGGTATCGACTATGAAGCCTATTCAGGCGCTGAGATCGCCTTCGATGGCAGCGAGAGCTATGATATCGACGAGATCTACGGCGATTATATTACCAAGTGGGAGTGGGACTTCACGGCGCCCACGACCTTCGATCCCGTCGACGCCGAGGGCATGCTGGCGTACTATACCTGGACCCACAGCAGCTCCTTACCAGAAACATACGATCTCGGGTTGAGGGTTACCGACAACGGCGATCCCAACTGGACCCCGCCGGGTCCCCTGCAGGGTTATGAATTCGCCACGATTTTAATCCACCCCAACGCACCACCGGTGGCCAACGCTGGCCCCGATCAAATCTTGGAACAGACCGACGCGGCAGGCACGCCAGTCGTCCTGGACGGCTCCGAATCCTACGATCCCAACAACGATCCGCTCGACTATGAATGGACCTGGGATCAGGGATCGGCCCAGGGCGTTGCGCCGATCGTTCATCTGCCGCTGGGAAAAACGATCATCACTCTCGTAGTGTACGACGGTAAGGTCTATTCCGATCCCGACACCATCGAGGTGACAGTGGAAGACACCACCCCGCCGGTAGTCAAGGCCCAGGCCGATGTCACCGTCGAGCAGGCGAGTGCAGCGGGAACCGAGGTCACATTGAGCGCGACGGTTACAGATATTTGCGATGCCGATGTGGACGTAACCTGGAGCTATGGTCCGATCTTTACCTTTCCGCTTGGCACGACAGAGGTTACCGTGACAGGAACGGACGATTCGGGCAACGTGGGCTCCGATAAAGTCTACGTGCACGTCGTCGACACCACCCCGCCAGACGTGACCGCTCAGGAAGATGTCACCGTCGAGCAGGCGAGTGCCGCAGGCACCGAGGTCACGTTGAGCGCGACGGTAACCGATATTTGCGATGCCGATGTGGACGTAACCTGGAGCCACGGCCCGACATGTACCTTTCCGCTTGGCACGACCGAGGTCACCGTAACTGGCACGGACGATTCGGGCAACGTGGGCTCCGATGTCGTCTATGTGAATGTCGTCGACTCCACCCCGCCCGATGTAACCGCTCAGGCCGATGTCACCGTCGAGCAGGCGAGTGCCGCGGGCACCGAGGTCACATTGAGCGCAACAGCGACCGACATTTGCGACGCCGATGTGGAACTGACCTGGAGCCACGGCCCGACGTTTACTTTTCCGCTGGGTACGACGGAAGTCACCGTGACCGGCACGGACGATTCGGGCAACGTGGGCTCCGATATCGTCTACGTTCACGTCGTCGACACTACTCCGCCGGTGATCACACCGCTGCAGACTGATCACGTGCTCTGGCCGCCCAATCACAAATATCATACGATAACGATCGCAGACTGCGTCGAATCGGTATCCGACATCTGCGATGTGTCAGTGACCATCAGCGACATCGTGATAGAACGTGTTTCCAGTGACGAGCCCGAAGACGTTCGCGGAAACGGCGACGGCAAGACGATGGATGACATCGTCATCGTCAACTCTCAGAAAGTCGAGCTGCGAGCCGAGCGTCAGGGTAAAGGCAACGGCCGCGTCTATACGATCCACTTTCAGGTCACAGATGCCTCCGGCAATACGCAAACAGGTTTCTGCAAGGTTTGTGTTCCCCATGACAAGTCCGGCGATCCAGCCGTCGACGACGGGCCGCAGGCCGGATACACGGTCTACTATCCCTGATTGGACCGTGAAGTCGCTTTGGCGTGGCCCCTTTAACACCTGCTGAGATGGGAGCGGTGCACCGGCGATTCTCGCCGCGTGCATCGCTCTTCGATGAGATTACTCTGGAGAAACCGCCGTGAAGCACATCTCCCTCGTAGTGAGCTTTTTTATCATTTTCGAGACGACGTTGTTATGTATTGCGGAAGAAAAAGGACTGACTCACGTCGTACCACAGCCCGCGGCGTCGGAGATCGAGCAGATAGAGGATGATATCTACCGTGTAGGACGAGTCGTTGCCGATCTGAAACACCGGGAAGTGATCCTCCACGGTTGGGTCAACATGAACTCCGGCCTGGTCGAGTATGTGGCCTGTTCGGCGGGAGGGAAGCTCCATGAGAGCATGCTCGTGATGGATACCAAACCGCGCCATCTTCAAGCTGCTCTGATTCTTTTGGGATTGGAATCTCAGGGCGACTTTTTGTTTCAAGGCGACCCAAGACCTGCTCGCGGTGATCGCGTCTCGTTGTGGATCGAATGGGGGCAGGCTGAAGCGGAGAGCCGTTGCAGGGTCGAGGAGTTGATTTTCGACACGAAGCAGCAAGCGCCGATGGAGCCGACCGATTGGATTTTTACGGGATCCCGTATCTACAACGGCAAATACCTCGCTGATATCGAAGAATCGCTCATCGCGACCTTCCATGATCCGGCGGCGATCATCAACAATCCTTTGGAGGGTGGCTCCGACGACACCCTCTACTATGTCAATTCCGATCTCGTGCCGCAAAAGGGAACATCTGTGACCGTGAGAGTCAGAGCGCATGACGACTCGCAGGATCGCTCAGTGTCGTTGTCCGAGGCGGCCGACGTCTCCCAGGGCCGGAAAACGACGTTTCGAACCACACGGATCCTGCATGAGGATTTCGAAAAGCGGTGCCTCGATCCTGGCGTCTGGAAGGAAACACGCGACGGCGATTTCAACGAGTGTGCTGTCGAAATCGTCGAGACCGTAAGGGGAAACCAGTGCCTCAAACTCACGGCCAACACGCTGGGAACGACCGATCCGGTCAAGTTTTTGGGAGTGCGATATCTCGAGCGCATTTCAACGGACGCGCCGAAAGAAATCTCCTTCGACCTGGACTGGAACAACCAGCGCAATGGATGCTATCTCGCGGCTTCACTCTATTACTGTCCTGTAGAGTGCGAAAATCCCAAGAAGGAGGCAGACTGGATCAAGTTCGAGTGGACGGGGGTTCCACCTGGCCAAAATATTCGCACAAATGTTTGGGCCAACCTCGATGGAGCGCTTCAGAAAATCCATACCGATTGGGGACCTCGTGACGAAAACGGTAGATATGCGGGCTGGCCGTTGGTACCGGGTAGGCACCGGATCAAGATCATGTTGGACTGTCGCGACATTGTCGTTTGGGTCGACAGCAAACAGATCTGTTTCGCGCTCCACCACCTCGACTTCCAATCGGGATACCTCTACTTCCAGCTCTCCAGCGGTACCAACTATCCCTCCCGTAGCATCTTCATCGATAATATCCGGGTCGACGAAATCGGAGACGCTGCCCGCGGGGGACGACGCTAAATGTTTCGGCAGCGGCGTCCGGGAAGGCTCCTTCAGGATCGCGCCGAGATCACGGTCGCGGATATTGGGGCCGTATGATATACAATCGAGATTGGTTGCTGCCACACGTGACGGTTAATGGTGTTCTATTCGATTGACTCCGGTTGTTTCATATAATATTCGATTGATGCATGCGAAAAAGAGAGCTCTTCGCCTGCTCTCACGTTACCCGCCTCACCAGAATCACATCGATCATCCATGAAATGTCCTTGACAATGAACAAACAAAGCACCATAAAGTGCGCCTGGGTTGTTGTCTCGCGTTCTCGTTTTGGCCAAGCTGAGAACCCCTTCCGCTGTTCGAAAAGTTCGCGGAAGTTCCTTATGTCTGCGTCCCACCGAAACACCACGAGCTTTCAGCATTGTTATCAGGTTGTGGCGTTTTCCGAACCCTCGAACCCCGGACTTCTATCCGGTGACGAAAAGGCGGGTTCGCACACGCTGGTTCTTTTCCAGAGCCTCAGGCGTATTAAGGAGAACCGAAATGTCCGATAACGTTGCTGCGTGGCTGAGAAAGAGTGTCGGTGTCTGGCCCTGGGACGGCACGGAGTTCGTCAAATCACGATCCCTCTTCACGCCCCACCGAAAGCAGGTCAATCTCATGCTCGGTGAAGACGTCTACCTCGTTGGAACAGGAAGCAAAGGAATACTGGGAGTTCTCGGCCTGATGCTCGAACATCGCGACATGCCGATCGTCAACGGCATCCGTACCGGTATGACGATCGAGGAATTCGTCGACGAAGAAGGCTACGGCGATGGTATTGAAACCCAGATAACCCGTCCTGCGAAAAAGGACGACGAGGCCGATTTTCCGATTCATTGCCTGGTTTACGAAATGCCCTCCAAGAACAGGAAGCTCCAACACCTGCTTCTCGAATCGGTCGTTGGCCCGGTGACCAGCTTTCTTTTTCCGATCAAAGACGTCTCGGGTCTTCTGATGGAAATCGGGGCCAAGGCCATGGAAAAGGCACCAGACCTCATCAAGACCGTTCTGAACCAGCAGAACGGCGCCGTCGTCGAGCTGGCGCCCAAGATCGTTTCGGCAAAAACCAGCTACTGCGCACTCACTTACGAAAAGCCGACCACTTTTGGTCAGGTCGCCAGCGACATTATCCGGACTGCCCCTAAGGCGTTCGGCCTCTGAAACGATCGTGGATTAGGCCATGGGCTCTCGTTTCCCGCTCGCCCTCTACAATCATTCAAGGCGCCCCTGGTGTCTCACCCTATGTTGGCAGAGAGGGGCACGCCAAGCTGATTCAGGTTCTTGACCAAAACTTCGACCCAGTCCCGATCAAAGGAACTGTAGCTCACGAAAACGTCGAATACTTTTTCCGCCATACCGCCTGCTCCGCATGCGCCGTCGTGAAGAAGCCCAACTCAGGAGTGGTCATTCTAATGGCGCTGTGTGGAGATTTCTACACTCGAGGTGGGGGAGTCGGCGGGAGTAATGGACATGCTGCACGTGCTCCCGGAACAACCCGAGCGATCGGGCCAATCCTTCTGCCGCTCCTCACTGCTCTTGGTGTTGAAATCGATGGCACCGACGTTGCAGTTGAGGTCCTTCCAGCCGAGCTCGTCTTTAAAAAAATAATCTCGAAACCTGATTGCACACATAAACGACGGTGAGATAGTGGCTTGCATGCCAGTCGAATTTATTGACCCAACGGGGATTGCCTTTTTGTGCACTAAGAGATTTTGCATAAACTTGACATAAATGTCATAATTGACTATATTGTCAAGCCTGAAAGGACGATGAAATGTCAGCCTTGCCACCGTTTACGGATGAGGGATTGCTCCCAGTCGGAGACTACGAATTGTCGCTAGCCGAACTCATGCAGTCGCCGTTGGTGCACGGGCCAAGTGAACCACGGTTTTCCGCTACATGGGATGCGTCATGGCGTGGGAAACTCGTCAACAATCTGAGCATACTGGTTGGTCAACTTTGGCAAGTCGGCGTAACGGAGATTTTCGTCGATGGATCATTTGCGGAAGACAAGGACCATCCCAATGATATCGATGGTTACTTCGAGTGCGATCTCATGCGCCTTGCCACCGGAGAACTGACACATGAACTCAACCGTCTTGATCCGTACGAGATTTGGACATGGGATCCAACGGCTCGTCGACGGTATCGAGGCTATCCGAAGAAACAGTTACCGATGTGGCATCGCTACCGTGTAGAGTTCTACCCACACTACGGTCAGCAAACGGGTATTCGAGACCGCTATGGAAATAAATTGGAATTTCCTTCGGCTTTCAGGCAGTCTCGACGGGACGGTAAAGCGAAGGGCCTCATCAAGATCAGGAGGTAAGCCATGATTCGAAACGATGGCGAATATCAAGAAGCGGTGGCGCGCCTCGAGGAAGAGCGAATCCGTCTCGATGAGCAGCGTAAGCAACTCGAGGCGAGTGGATTAAGTCCCGATCAAATCAAGAGAGCCGTCGATCCCATGGAGTCATTCCACCTTCAGCTTGCCGAAGAAGTTGAAAGTTACGAGCGACTGCAACGTGGTGAGTTCGACGAGATTCGAAACCTGCGCGGCATCGGTCGGCTACTCATTGGCCTGCGTATTGCACAAGGGCTGAGTCAGCGTGAATTGGCCGAGCGCCTGGGTGTCAACGAATCTCAGGTTTCGCGCAACGAGCGTAACGAATATCACGGTGTGACCCTGGAACGGGCTGCCAGGATTTTGGATGCACTGCGTGCCGAGGTGCTTACAACCGTTGAAAGTTGCGAATGATAAGGATCAAAGTACGCATACATCTATCTGGTCAATGCTCCCTTGCAAGCTGCTCCACTTCTGGCTCGGCGGTTCCCATTTCGATCGTTGATAGGGACGATCTTCATAAAAATTCCGCCTGAGATATTACTGCATGCGCGGGCATGGAGGGGAATGAGGGCAAGACGGCGGCGGTGCGTAGGGCGATTGTTTCGGTGTCGGGATCGCGATCGCCGACCGCCTGTGAGAGCGAGCTGCCGGGAGAATGTGATGACCGCTGAAGCAGACTGTTTTTTCCAGAGTATTCGTCGCTCTACACATTCCTGACTCATACGCTGCGGCCATCCGTAGCCCGACCGGAATGGCCGGCGAGATCGACGTATATCTGATGACGGCTTCGCGATTGCCATCATCCATCGATAGACCGATGGCGAGGGAGGGCGGCGCGGTGAGAGCTATCGTCGATCCGCCTGTCGATTGCTCGCAAACACCAGCTCGGAGGGAGGATGGAGCAATCCAATGGTAGTAACGATTGCAAGGTAATCCCGCCCTCCCTAAACCGGTCGGGCTACGGATGGTACCATCGGAAGAGCTGAGTGATGGTGTTAATTGCGGATCGTGCCTATTCGCTGAGACAGGCTGTTGGCTGTTTCTTTCCCGAACCCCGAACCCGTGGCCCGCTACGGACGAACCTTCGATGGAACCATCGCGAGTGATCGGTGACGGTACGAGCATCGCAGCATATAATCAACAGCCTGTTACGGAAGGACCTCCAAAACAACCGGGTTCGAGGCGAAGTCCCAGGCGCCCTCCAGGGCAAAGGCAAAATGCGCTGTCCTGCCCGCAAGATTCGGAACCGGTCCTTGCGTGTCGAGAACGGCCGAGGCCGTGCTGCTGCCCCAGCTCAGGTTGCCGTGAAAATCTTGAAAGACTGGATTGTTCACGTGGTTGTAAACAAACGTCGAGAAAACATCCAGGTTGAGGGGGAGGGTGACTCCTCCGGGAAGCGGATGGCCTGGAGCGTTACCCGCGAGTGAACCCAGCATCAAGTAACTGCGGCCACCGTTGGGTGCTCCTCCAAAGAGGAAAAAATATACCATTCCGCCAGTGCTCGCAGAGAGGGAAAACACGTCCGCACCCAGCGCGTGGTCACCGGTGAACTCATCGGCACCCATGTCCACCGTGCCCATAGTGGGCCTGGGATCACCATCGATGTCAACGGTTGGTGCACCGATATTGGTTCCCCGGTTGATGCAGGGGGAGAGCCAGGTGAGATGGAAATCATCACCCGCGGGATTCTCGAAGAGCGGATCGGCATCGATGTTTTTTGTTCCCACCAAAGTGCCGGTCCATCCCTGGACACAACAATAATTGACTGTAAGGTTCGGGCTCCATGCGAGGTGGATCTGCGCCGACTCATCCATTCCACCGATGTCGCTGTTGCGCCAGAAGATGCCATTGGTCAGTGTGATATAGGTGTCCCAGTCCTTGTACAAGCCACCTCCCTCATCGCCGGCCGTGTTTTCCGTGAACGTGCAGTTGGTGACCTGCATGTTGAAGCTGAACACGCAGAACATCCCGCCGCCGTCGCCACCGGCGGTATTGCGGTGAATCGAGCAGTTGGACATGGTGGTGAAGTTGTCGTTTCCGAACATCAAACCACCACCGTTGTTGACGGCCCAGTTCGCGCTGATCGTGCAATCGCGCATTTTCGGATCGCTGTCGCCGATGAACATGCCGCCACCCTCATCGCTGGCCGAGTTTGCTTCGATCGTGAGGTCGGTCAGGGTCGGAAAGGACACGAAAGACGTGGGGCCGCAGTAGATTCCCCCGCCGTACTCGGACGAGTTACCCCTAACGATGCAGCCGGTCACCGTCGAATCGGAGACCAGGTAGATCCCACCACCGTAACGCGAGTTGTATCGCAGGGTGCCCGATCCGCCGGTGATCGTAAAACCTTCCAACACGCTGTTCGGGCCCTCCGTGCCTTTGAACTCCACAGTTGACGCGTTCAGGCCGGTGGCGTCGATCGTCGTGAGCTCAGGTCCTGCCGTGCTTCTCAGGGCAATGACTTTTCCAAGCAGATTGATGGCTTCGTAGTATGTTCCGGGATGAACGAGGATTTCATCGCCGTTGGATGAGTTGTTGATCGCGTTCTGAATCGATCCTCCTGAATAGACATGGATAGTGGCGGCAGAGACCAAGTTGGCTCCTGCCAGCAGAGCAGCGACAACGACCGTCGATAACTTCATTTTCTGCCTCCATTCCGATCACATAACGGTGAGCACCATCAAGATAATGATCTATCCGGTTACTCGACGATCAAGACCATCAAATTCGTCAGCCTCGATGCGGGATTTCCGAGCGGGCCGATGAGCGCCTGGAAGGGATGGTCCTCGCCCGGCTGCCAGGAGGAGAAAACCGTCCAGGGGAAGATCAGATACCCGTCAGCGCCGATCGCTCCGATCGTCGCCGACCGGATAGGCCAGGCGAGAAGCAGATCGCCGTAGGGGGTGTTCTGCGGCGGATCTTGCATACCGGAGCCCCGGGCCAGCGTCACCGGAGCCGTCGGTGTTCCGATCACCCTGAAGTGGATCAATCCACCCGGTACGACATTCCCGAGATGATAGAGGTGGTCATGGAATTCGTCGGCGCCCATGTCGACCGTTCCGCTGGCAATCCGCGGATCGCCTTCGAAGTCCTCGGTCACTCCCGGCGGCACGGATGCGTTGTCGCCGGCTTCGCAGCAGAGCGAGCTCAATGTCAGGTGCAGGTCACCGAGGGCTGCATCCACGAAGAGCGGATCGGCGCTGATGTTGCCGTTGAGACCCTGCTGGCCGGCGATCGGTCCCACCCAGTCGCCGCCGGCGTTGCCGAAGACATCGGTGTTCGACACATTCACCGTTCCGTTGCCCGAGACCGCGTCACCTTGGTCGCTGAAGGCGATGATCGAGTTCACCAGGGTCACCGAGCCGGCATAGTACAAGCCGATGCCGGCACCGTCGTTGGCCTGGTTGCCGGCGAAGGTGCAATTGGCGAAGGTCGCGGTACTCGCCTTCGAGACGCACCCGCCGCCGCCCAGGTTGGCGGTGCAGTCGTAAAAGACGCAACTGCTGACGATCACATTCCCGTAGATGTTGATCCCCCCTCCGTAGCCACGCAGGGAATCGGCCGCATTGTTCACGAACAGGCAACCTGCGATGCTCGGGGCGCCCATCGAGGAGATGGCCACCGCGCCACCCGAGGCGCCGGTGTTATTGGAGAAGACACAGCCCGTGACGACCGCCGACGAAGTGCCCTCGCAGGAGAGCGCCCCGCCGCTGCTGGCTTCGTTGTCGTCGAAAACGATGTTGATGAGGGTGGGAGAGGAGGCATTCTGGCAGCGTACTCCGCCGCCGCTGGAGTCACCTCAGCAGTCGTCGGTCACGCCGCGCGTGATCGTGAGGTCGCGCACGATCGTGCCCGGCCCCTCGCTCGATTTGAGATCGAATCCACGGCGGCCGGCCTGAGGGTAGACTCCCTCGGGATCGACGATGCATGTTTCAGGATTGCCGTTCTTCGAGCCCAGCGTGATCGCCTTGCCCTTCAGGTCGATGTTGCGGTTGCCGGTCCCGCGGTAGACACCGTCGGCCAGCAGGATCACATCGCCATGGGTCGCGGCGTCCACGGCGGCCTGGATGGTGGGGTAGTTCAGCGGAACGTAGATCGTGGCCGAGACCGCCAGGCTCGGTAAGAGCAAGAAGGCAGCGAGGATCAAGAGGTAGCGCACGGCGCAACTCCTTTCTGTTGAATCTCAGGCTTTGGATCTTCGGATCGTGATAGGTCCAGGGCGGATTATATCTCAAGCCGGCTGAATTGAAAACCGTTGGCGGACCGCCGCTGCAACCGGAAGTGTGAAAGACCGCGTCGCACGTGAACAGCCCGCTTCTTCAGCCGGAGTGCTCACACAGCCGCGGGTCCACTCCGCAGAGGTTGCATTTCCCGGCGCCGTTGCCGCAGAAGGGTGTGCCGCGGCCACTCCGGGCATGCTCCCACTCGCGCAGCAGGAACTCCTTCGACGGTCCGGGCGACACGTGGTCCCAGGGGAGCGTCTCGTCGAGGGAGCGCTCGCGGTGCAGCTCGTGCGCGGCGTCGATCCCGGCCGCCGCGATCGCCTCGCGCCAGGTCTCGATATCGATCCGCTCAGTCCAGGCATCGAAGGAGCAGCCGCGCCGGTGGGCCTCGAGCAGGGCGCCGAAGAGACGGCGCGAGCCGCGGGCAAGGATCCCCTCGACGAAGCTCATGCGGTAGTCGTGGAACTTGAGCCGTACCGTGCGCGGCAGCTTCATGGCGTAGAGCAGCTCGCGCTTGTCGCGAACCTCCTCTTCCGAGGCCATCGCGCACCACTGGAAGGGTGTGTGAGGCTTGGGGATGAAGGTCGACAGCGAGACGTTGATCTTCGTGGCCTTACGGTTGTTTGTGCCGCGCAGGCGCGCTATCTCGCAGGCCAGGTTGCCGATGGCGCGCACGTCGTCGGCCGTCTCGCCGGGCAGGCCGATCATGAAATAGAGTTTGATCACGCGGAACCCGTTGTCGAGGGCCTCGCGCGCGCCGGCGATCAGGTCCGCGTTGGTGATCTCCTTGTTGATCATGCGCCGCAGCCGGTCGGTGGCCACCTCGGGCGCCAGGGTGAGCCCCGACTTGCGGACCTTCGAGGATAGCCCCGGCAGGTGCATGATCTGGTGATCGACACGCAGCGACGGCAGGGAGAGCCCCACCCTGCGGTGCTGGAACCGCTCGTTGAGGGCGTTCATCAGCTCCTCGAGCTGCGGATAGTCCGATGAGGAGAGCGACATGAGGCTGATCTCGTCGCACCCCGTGTTGCGGTAGATCTCCTCGGCGAGCTCGGTGAGTTTCTCGATCGAGCGGCGGCGCACGGGGCGTTTGGTCATACCGGCGTTGCAAAAGCGGCAGCCCCGCGCGCAGCCGCGCGCGATCTCCAGGCAGATCCGGTCATGCACCACTCGTATGGCCGGTACGACGGGGGCCCTGGGAACGTAGGCCTCGTCGAGGCTCAGCACCGCGGCGGGCACCACGAAAGGCGGCACGCCGTCCACGAGCGGCTCGAGCCTCTCGCCGCCGTGAGCTGCGGGAACAGCGCGGTACAGCGCCGGCACGTAAGCGAAGGGAAAGGTCCGTGCCACCTCGAGCAACGTGTCCTCGCGACCGGCGCCGTCGCGTTTGAGCCGCCGCAAGAGCTCGGACACGGCCGGCAAGGCCTCCTCGCCGTCGCCGGGCAGGAACAGATCGATCGCCTCGGCCAGCGGCTCCGGGGTCAGCGCACCGCAGCCGCCGGCGATCACCAGCGGATCCTGCTCGGTGCGCTCGGCGCTACGCAGCGGAATGTTCGCCAGAGACAGCATACCCAGCACGTTGGTGTAGAGCAGCTCGTGCTGCAGCGAGAATCCCACCACGTCGAACTCGCGAAGCGGCGTCTTCGTCTCGAGGGAATGCAGCGGAATCCCCTCCCGCTGCAGAGCTTCGGCCAGGTCGGGCCAGGGCGCGAAAGCGCGCTCAGCACCGTGCCAGGGCGCCTCGTTGAGCAGGTGGTAGAGGATGATGAGTCCGAGGTGGCTCATGCCGACCTCGTAGACATCGGGATAGCAGAGCACCGTGCGCAGCTCGAGGCTCGAGGGATCCTTGACCACGGCGTTCCACTCGCCACCTACATAACGTCCGGGCATGCGCACGAACGGCAGGAGGCTACGAAGTTTTTTTTCCAGTTCTTCGGTCATCAGTCGTAACAGGTTTCGTTGTGAGATAGATTCATATTAGAATGTGTCATGTTATTATTATGGCACCTAATACACACAATGAGAAGGAGACCTCCATGCGATTTATAACCCCGGTCGTAATCTTCGCACTCTTCATTTCGACCCTCTCCGCTCAGACCGAGTCGGATACGAGGATCCTCGAAATGGCCGATCGGATCGAGACGCGAGTGGCCAAGATCCGGGACCACGAGTTCAAGAAATCGGTGGGAAAGGGCATCTACGACAAGGAGCAGCTCGGCGAATTCATCCTCGAGAGCTTCGAAGAGGAGCTCCCCGACGAGAAAGCCGAGAGCTGGGAAGCTTCGCTCAAGATCTTCGGGCTGATTCCGCAAAAGATGGATCTGAAGAAGACCTTCGTCGATTTCCTCGTCTCCCAGGTGGGTGGATTCTACGATCCCGAAGAGAAGACGCTCAAGTGCATCAGCTCGAATCTGACCTTCCTGCTGCATATCGTGATGGCCCATGAGCTCCTGCATGCGCTGCAGGATCAATATCTCGACCTGAACGGCTACTACAAGGGTGTGGATTTCAACGACGATCTGCTCGGCGCCCGCCAGGCGGTGATCGAGGGCGAGGCCCAGCACATGACCACGCTCTACGCCCAGCGCTATCCGCAGGAGATCGCCGGCGACATGGCCGACATGGACCCCAAAGACATCGGCATCTTTATGATCCAGCAGGTGGCGGCCAGCCAGGGCGCACCGCCTTACTTCATGGAGACCATGACATTCCCCTATATCAAGGGCGAGCAGTTTATCAGGAAAGCCCTCGATGAGGGCGGCTGGTTGATGGTCGACGCCCTCTACCGGCGTCCCCCGGCATCGACGGAGCAGATCCTGCATCCCGAGAAGTTCTTCGGCGATCGCGACGATCCGGTGAAGGTTGTCCTGCCCGACATGGCGCCCGTTCTCGGCAGCGGTTACGAGAAGATCTACGAGAACACCATGGGTGAGATGCAGCTTGGGGTGCTGGTCAAGCTCACTGTCGATCCGATCCGCGCCATGCGCGCCGCGAAGGGCTGGGACGGCGACACCTACGCCGTCTACCGACATGCGCCGACAGGGCGCTCCCTGATGATCTGGGCGGTTGTCTTCGATTCCGAGCAGGATGCCCAGGAGTTTTTCGAGGCCGAGAAAAAGGGCTTCAAGAACAAGTACGCCGCCCGCGAGGGCAGCTTCGACGTAGCCCAGATACACCGCGCCGCTTCCGAGCTGAGTTTCGACCCGGAGAGCATCGTTCACTATGCAGGGCGCGATGGATCGATCGGGGTGCTCCACGTTCACGGCAAGGACGTGCTGGTGCTCGACAACTTCCCCGGCGATTTCACGCTGCTCGACGAAGCGCGTGAGGCTGCGTGGGGATTTCTGCGCCAGGAGTTCGAGCTCGAAGAGCTGAATCCTGAGCCCTTCCAGTATCGGCCGCCGGAAACCAAGAAGCGCCGGCCCTGGTAGAGGCGTGCAGAGCTCGAGTCGCGGCTTGGTGCTCGATGTGAGAGATCGGGTGGATGGAGCAATCACCTTGCCATCAACGCTCGAGGGCTGATCTCGCCCTCCCTAAACCGGTCGGGCTACGGACAGCCGATCGCTCAGGGCGGGGACATTGTGAGCTCCCTCGCCCCATAACTTAGCGTGGAACACTGCATTGCCGCACCTGTTGGCAGCAGCACCGCCCTTCGCGGCTGTCGCGGCTGCAGTGTCCCATCTCGTGTTAGCAGCGGCAACGTGGTGAGCAGCCCGCAGCGCCGACCCGGCCGTGATTCGGAACCAAACTCTGGTGACTCCCGGCCTTGTGGCTCCCGGCGCAGCATAGAGAGCAGCCTCGTACCAGCGACCCACATAGGCCGAAGAAAGGCAATCCGCTCTATTTCTTCGGGTTCTTCTTCTTGCGGTTCTTTTTCTTTTTCGGCTTTTTCTTCTTGTCCTTGTCCTCGTCTTTGTCCTTGCCGAAGAGCTTGTCGAGACCCTTGTTGATCTCCTCATCCAGTTTCTCTTCGAGCTCGGCCTTCTTTTCCTCGATCTCCTCCTGCGCCTTGGTCGTCTGCGCCTCCATTTCGTTGCGCAGGAGCTGCTCACCGGTCTTCTGCAGGCTTCCCATGACGACCTGGAGAAGCTCGTCGTGGTTGACGCGCAGCCTGGGCGCGGTGTACTCGCCGTCCAGGCCGAGCCTGAGGCTGAGCGGCTGCGATTCGAGGTAGGTGTTGAGAGCCTGGCAGAACTGCTCACCGTCGAGCCCTATGATCTCGGTTTTCTTTCCGGCTGGGCGCGTGACGAGCTGGTTCAACACCAGCTCGCTCTGACAGGTGAATCCCCGCTCCGTCAGCTCGGTGACCGACCGGAAGCCGATCGTGCCGTTGGCGATCTGCAGCTTGCCGCCCTCGTTGACATGGTCGGCGACCCGATCAGCGGCCACATCGACGAGGTTCACCTCGAGCCGGTGGGGGCTTTCCGGATTGGACCAGTTGAGAGTCAGGGTGAGCTCGAAGGGGGGCGTCGCGACGGCCCCCGCCGCGCCTGCGCCCGAGCCCGCTTGACTGCCGCTGAAGAGCCGGATGACGCTGTTCTGGCCCAGGAGCAGCGGATTGGAGGAGAGATTGGTGGCCTCGAGATCGAGGCCGGTGAACTCGTCCGGCTCATCCTTCGAGCCCGTATCCTCCAGCAGCAGGTCGAGCCCGGTGATCTTGAGGCTCTTGATGATCACCAGCGGCTGATCGCGGGAGATGAGGTGATCGGCGTAGATGTCGAGGTATTTGCGAGCTTTCTCGAGGTCCTCCCGCTCCTGTTCCTCTTCCTGCGCCACCACGTCAGGGTCCTGCTCTTCAGGAAAGAGAAGATCCAGCACCTTCTCCACGATCTTGCGGCCGAGCTCGCGCTTCTCCCAGAGGTCCCCCAGATGGCCGTAGCCCTCCTCTTCGTCGGGCAACGGCTCCTCTTCGATCACCTCTTCCTCTCCGGTCTCCAGGTTGAAGTTGCCGTCGTCATCCCGAGCTGCACGGAGCATGACGTTTTCCAGGAGGATCTCATCGAACACGAAGTGCTTGCGCCACAGCTCCTTGGCGTCGAGGTCGCCGCGCAGCTTGAAAGCCCGCGAGATATCCCCCTTCTTCCTACGGTCCACCATGACCAGATCCTGAAACTCCAGGCTCGAGCCGATGAGGGACAGATGGGCCTTCTCGAGGCTCACATCGGCGTTGAACGCCATCGACATGCCCTTCTCGAAACCGGTCTCGGCCAGTGCATCGCCGAAGAGCAGCGAGAAGACCCACACGAAGGCCACGAAACAGGCCAGCGTCACCAACACGCCGCGTCGGATCGGGGAGCGGCGCATGGTCTGGGCCGCGGCGTAGTCGGCCTTTGAGCCGAAAAAGATCCAGAAGACGAAACGGACGAGCTTGTTTTCACCTGCAGCCTGCATCTTGGGGTGCTTTACGTTCCATCTGATGAGCGCTCTCCGGATCCCCTTGACCAGGAAGAAGATCGGAGGATAGACCACGACAAAGGAGAGCACGAAGGCCAGCAGCGACCCGGCCACCACGTAGCGGTGCAGATCGAGGAGGGCCACCACAGGCGTGTTGACCAGCTTTTCGAACACTCCCGCAGCGGACCCGTCGAGCAGGTAGGTGCCCAGCCGGTAGAGCAGCGGATCGAGCAGACCGCCCGAGACCTTGACCAGCACGGCGACCAACAGGAACGAGGTGAAGCTCGCCCGCAGGATGACCATGAGGAGCAACGCGACCAACAGGGCCCAGATCGAGTTGAAGGGGATGCAACCGGCCAGCAGGCCGATACAGCAGCCCATGGCTATCTCATGGGCCGTATTTTGCGATCGAAAGAGAGCAAAAACCTTACGGATCATCCTGAACAAAAGCATCGGCGGACCTCCTCATCGAATCATATTCCCTGTCGGAAAACTTCGAGCACATGGGTTGCAACATAGCCTCTCTCGAATACCCTTTCTATAATAGCAATATCGTTTTGCACAGGAATAGTGGCTTTTGTACTCGAAGGGGGCCGTGCTATAATCCGACGATGAACACCCTCAATTCGACCAAAGGCCGTCGACTTCCACGACCGAGGTCTTCTGGCGTCACTGTTCTTTAAACCAGACCGGAAAGCAGCCTCGTCTCCAAGCGCAGGCTCTTTCTTACGAAAGAGATTGGATTTTTTCTATGTCCCCCGTAAACGAAGAACTCGTTGATCGCATCTCGGCCGACCTGGAATTCGACAGGGAGCTCGTGTTCGGGACGATCAAGCTCATGGATGAGGGGTGCACGGTGCCGTTCATCGCACGGTATCGCAAGGAGATCAGCGGCACCCTGGGCTTCGACAAGATCCAGAGCATCGAATCCAGGTACAGCGATTACCAGGCTTTGAGGGCGCGCAAGAGAACGATCCTGAAATACCTCAAGAAGATGGACAAGCTGGTCCCGGAGCTGGAGAGTCGCATCGAGACGTGTGACGACAAAGCGGCCCTCGAGGACATCAACCTGCCCTACAAGATCCGGAAGGAATCGATCGCCCTGGCGGCCGAGTCCAAAGGGCTGAGAACCTACGCCGAGCAGGTCCTGGTTTTCGATCCTCCCGCCGATGTGAACGCCATCTTCGAACAGGCCGTGGCCGAGCTCGAGGACGTCACCACCGTCGATGAGGCCCGCGAAGGAATCCGCAATATCCTGGCCGAGCTCTTCGCCGAGGACGCCGATCTGCGCGGACGGATCAGAGAGCTGGCGCGCAAGGAAGGCGCCATTGTCTCCAGCGTCGTCCCGGGACGTGAAGAGACTTCCTCCCGATTCCAGAATTTCTACGCCTTCTCCGAACCGGCCACCACGATTCCCTCGCACCGCCTGCTGGCGATCCGTCGCGGCGAAAAGGAGGGATACCTCAATATGTCACTCGACTTCGACCGGAACAAGATGGTGGAGATCGTGGAAGACCGCATCCTTCTGGGCGACGACGAGAATCAGAGAGGCTTCCTCCGTGAGGTCAGCGAGTTCGCCGCAGATCATCTTCTCAAACCTTCGATCGCACGGGAGGTCAAGGCCGAGACCAAACGCCGCGCCGACCTGGAATCGATCGCGGTTTTTTCGGAAAATCTGAGCGATATGCTGCTGGCGCCGCCGGTGGGCAGCTTGACGACGATCGGCGTCGATCCGGGAAACCGCACCGGAACGCGCCTCGCCGTGGTCGACGGCGAAGGCCGCTATCTCGACTCGGCGGTGTTGTTCCTCAACGATCCCGAGGACACGGCCAAGGTCGAAGAGTCCAAGGAAACCCTCAAGAACCTGCTGAAACAACACACTCCCCGGTTCATCGCCGTGGGCAACGGCACCACCTCGCGGGCTGCGGAGAAGGTCCTGCGCTCGCTGCTTGCCGGGCTGGAGGGGGCTCCCGAGCTGGTCATGATCAACGAGGCGGGAGTCTCGGTCTACGCCGCCTCGGACGCCGCCAAGGACGAGCTCCCCAATCAGGATGTGGCCGTCCGTGCTGCGGTCTCCATGGCGCGCCGGATCCAGGACCCGCTGGCCGAGCTGGTCAAGATCGATCCCCGGTCGATCGGCGTGGGGCAGTATCAGCACGACGTGAACCAGACGCTGCTGCGCGAAGCCCTGCAAAAAGTGGTCAGCGCGAGCGTCAACCTGGTCGGGGTCACTGTCAACACGGCATCGGTCCAGCTTCTCTCCTATGTTTCGGGGCTCAACTACAATCTGGCCGAGGCGATCGTGGAGCATTGCAAGCAGAACGGCCCCTTCGTCTCCAACGCTCGGCTGATGGACGTGAAAGGGATCGGTGCCAAGACCTTCGAGCAGTGCGCCGGATTCCTGCGCATTCCGGACAGCGAGATCCCTCTGGACAACATGCGGATCCATCCTGAGAGCTATCACATCGTGGAGCGCATGGCCCAGGATCTGGGCAAAGCGCTGGATGAGCTCCTGGCCGATCCCTCCGCACTGGACGGCATCGATCCGGAGCGTTATTGCGACGAGAAGGCCCAGCTCCCCACGATCCGCGATATCCTCGAGGAACTCAAAAAACCGGGTCGTGATCCCCGTGGCACCTACCAGTCGGTCCACTTCCGCGACGACGTGACCGACGTGAAGGACCTCCAGGTGGGCATGGTTCTCGAAGGCCGCGTCTCCAACGTGACCCGTTTCGGCGCCTTCGTGGATGTCGGCGTGCATCACGACGGATTGGTCCACATCTCCGAGATCAGCAACAGGTTCGTCAGCGATCCCTCGGAAGTGGTTCACGTGGGGCAAGTGGTCAAAGTGAAGGTGATCGGTGTGGAGCTCGACGAGAACCGCACCAGGGTTTCGCTCTCCATGAAGCTCGAAGAGCGCAAGGCCCCGCGCCAGAGGAGCCAGCGCGGTGGTGGAGGTGGCCAGGACGGCGGGGGTGGCAAGGCCAAGCGCAAGAAGCAACAGAGAGCCAAGCTGCGGACCCTCGACGACCTGCTGAATCGCTTCGGCGATCCGCGCAAGCCGCGCATCGACGACAATAACAATAACTAACGCTCACCTAAGGCGGCTGTCTGGGTAACCCCCTGTGTCAGGATAGTTGCCGCTGCTCACATGAGGCGGGGTACGGCCGCAGCACAGCCGCGAAGGTCGTTGCTGCTGCGGCTCAGGGTGCGGCAAGGCAGTGTCGCACGCTAAGGATTGGGCCGGGGGAGAAGGGGATTTCGAGACGCTCGGAAGGCGATCGGGATTTCAAACCCAGTATGCGATCAAGGTGGCCGCCGCCATGATCAAGCTGATCACTCCGTTGGAGGTGAAAAACGCCGCGTTGACCCGTGAGAGATCACCTGGTCGTACGATAGCGTGCTGAACCACCAGTGACACCAGCACGATCCCCACGCCGACCCAGTAGGGCCAGGCGAGCGCCGCGATCTGTCCCACGGCGACGAAGAGCGCAAAAGCCGCCACGTGAACGGCGACCGACGCGGCGAGGGTCGCTGCAATCCCGAAGGTCGCCGGGACCGAGTGCAAGCCCTCGCGGCGGTCGTGATCCACGTCCTGGCAGGCATAGATCAGATCGAATCCCGCCACCCAGAAGCAGACCCCAATGCCCAGCAGCAGACTCGAGAGGCTGATATCACCGGTGACCGCGATCCAGCCCGCCGGAGGTGTCAGGCCGAGGCAGACTCCCAGGACCAGATGCGCCAGGGAGGTGAAGCGTTTGGTATACGAATAGAAGAACAGCAGGGCCAGCGCCGGTGGCGAGAGCAGGAGCGCCAGGGTATTGAGCATCGCCGCGGACAGGAAGAAGAGGGCCGTCGAGGCCAGGATGAAGAGCACCACCTCCTTTTTGCGCAGCATCCCGGTCACCAGCGCGCGTTGTTGCGTGCGAGGATTGGTGGCGTCGTAGCGCACATCGACGAGACGGTTGAAGGCCATCGCCGCCGAGCGGGCGCCCACCATGGCCAGCAGGATCCAGAGGCAGGTGCCGCCGCGCGGCAGGCCACGCGCCGCCAGGAAAGCGCCCATGAAGGCGAAGGGCAGCGCGAAGAGGGAGTGCTCGAACTTGATCATGCCCAGGATCAGCGAGAGGCGACCGATCATCGTGGCTGTCCTTCTCCGACATCGGGCCAGCGCGTGGCCAGATCGTTGTTGATGCCCAGGAGATCGAGGATCCGGCTGACCAGCGAATCGACGAGCTGATCGAGCCCGCGGGGTTTGCCGTAGAAGGAGGGCATCGCCGGCATGATGATGGCACCGGCGTCGTGCGCGCGTAGCATGTTCTCCAGATGGAGCCTGTTGAGCGGGGTTTCGCGCGGTACGAGGATCAGCTTGCGGCGCTCCTTCAGGGTCACATCAGCGGCGCGCTGGATCAGGTTGGAGGCCTGACCCTGGGCCACGGCCGTGAGTGACCGCATCGAGCAGGGCACGATCACCATGCCGTCATGGAGGAACGATCCCGAGGCGATCGACGCCGCGAGATGGTTCTCCTCGATGATGGTCACGCCCCGTATCTCCAGATTGGTGCGATCGAGGCCGGTTTCCATCTCGAACACCTGCTCCCCGGTGCGCGAGATGACGCAGAGGATCTCGTGCCCCGTGAGGGAGAGGTAGTTGATGAGGCGTACGCCGTAAATCGATCCTGAAGCACCTGTTAAGGCAATGACAACCCTTTTCTTTTTCTCGCCCATCGTGTCTCCTTGTGACACTCGTTAGTCCACGTTATTCCAATCCAAGCTTGCGCATGAGTGCACCGATACGCTCCCTGACGGCGGTGTCCATTTCGATCACCTCGGGCCATTCGCGCTCGAAACCCTCCTCGGGCCACTTACGCGTGGCGTCGATCCCCATCTTCGATCCGAAGCGCGGCAGCGGGGACGCATGATCGAGGGCATCCACCGGGCCGTCAACGAAGACAATATCCCGACGGGGATCAATATTGTTGCCGAAACGCCATAAAACTTCGCCGAGATTCTGAACATCCACTTCCTTATCGAAAATTACGATGATTTTAGTGAACATCATCTGGCCTAAACCCCAGAGCGCATGCATGACTTTACGGGCGTGCCCGGCGTAACGTTTGTCGATGGAGATGAAGGCCAGGTTGTGGAAAACCCCTTCGAGGGGCAGGTTCATGTCGACGATCTCGGGCAGCGTCTTCTTGATGAGGGGCAGGAAGATCCGCTCCGTGGCCTTGGCCATGTAGCAGTCCTCCATGGGAGGCTTGCCCACGATGGTTGCCGGATAGATCGGATTGCGGCGCATGGTCATGCAGTCCACGTGGAAGACCGGGTACTCGTCGGCCAGGCTGTAGTAGCCGGTGTGGTCGCCGAAGGGGCCCTCCACGCGTCGTTCCCCGGGCACGACGTACCCTTCGAGCACGATCTGGCTCTGCGCCGGCACCTCGATCGGCACCGTGCGGCATTTGACCATCTCCACCGCCTTGCGCCGCAGGAAACCGGAGAAGAGGATCTCGTCGATCCCCTCGGGCAGGGGCGCCGTGGCGGCGAAGGTTGTCACCGGATCGGGACCGATGGCCACGGCCACGGGGAGACGCTCCCCGCGACGCTCCGCCACCCGGTATTGGGAGGCGCCGTCCTTGTGGGCGTGCCAGTGCATGCCGGTGGTGCGGGCGTCGTAGACCTGCATGCGGTACATCCCCACGTTGCGGATCCCCGTTTCTGGATGCTGGGTGATCACCACCGGCAATGTAATAAAGGGGCCGCCGTCGTCGGGCCAGCACTTGAGAACCGGCAGGCGCGTCAGATCGACCTCGTCGCCCTTCAGGATCACCTCCTGGCAAGGCGCCGTGCCGACGGTTTTGGGGAAGGCGCCGGCCAGCCGGGTGAGCTTGGGGATCATCTTCAGCTTCTTGATCAACCCCTTGGGCATCTCGGCCTCGATGAAATCGGTGATCTCCCGGCCCACCGTGTCGATATCGTCGACGTCGAGGACCTGGCTCATCCGCTGCATCGAGCCGAAGGCGTTCATCAGAACGGGAATGTCGTAACTGGTGGGGTGCTCGAAGAGGATCGCCGGGCCGTGGGCCTTGCAGATCCTGTCGGTGAGCTCGGTGATCTCCAGATCGGGGCTGACAGCGTCGGCGACGCGGATCAGCTCGCCGGCCTCGTCGAGGGCGACGATCCAGTCCTGCAGATTGTGATATGTCATGGCGATGGTGTCCCTTTCCTCACAGAGGTCATCGCGGTTTTTGTGCTCTGTAGAGCCCCACGGTGCCCAGGGTATGGCGCGACATGCAGGGCTTCTCGAAGCCGACGTCGCGCAACATCTCGAGCAGGATGGCCGGCTCCATGAACGCTCCGATCGACGTCGAGAGGTACTCGTAAGCACCGCAGGAGCCGGCTACGGCGGCGCCGATGAGGGGCATGATCCTACCCAGATAGAAGTGGTAGAAGGCGCGAAAAAAGGGCAGGCTGGGGCGGGTGAACTCGAGGATCACGAGCCTTGCACCCGGTTTCAGCACGCGCTGCATCTCAGCCAGCCCGGCGCGCGGATCGGCGAGGTTGCGCACACCGTAAGTCACAATCGCGCCATCGAAGGTATGCTCGCGCACGGGGATCGCTTCCCCCTCGGCGCAGACCCTGTCGATCCGTTGCAGCACCTCCGGCTCGGGGCTGAGCCGCTCCTCGCCGACGAGCAGCATCTCAGCGCAAAAATCGAGGGCCAACACGCGCACACCGCGCCCGGCGCGTACGATGTCGGCGGACACGGTCAGCGTGCCCGCACAAAGATCGAGGAGATAGCTCGCCGGCTGCACCTCCAGCGCCGCCACCGCCCGGCGCCGCCACCACCGCTCGATCCCAAAGCTGCACAGGGCGTTCATCAGGTCGTAGCGGCCGGCGATGCGCCGGAAGGCGTCTCTGACCTCCTGCTTTTCCTGTGCGGTTTTTTGCATCCCCTCGTGTTTCCGGTTACGTTTCAATCGATTCAAGATTTTCTCTCGCCAAGACGCCAAGACCGCCAAGGAGTTTTTGATGTTGGACGGCTTTTCACTCAACACCGGAGCGGCGCGTATCCGATCCTGCTTTCATGTTTTTTTCATTCGTAACTGTTTAGCCATGTGAAAATCGCCACCATTGAATCGCGGCAAAATCGCAAAGGGTCGAGCGACAAGCTGCAGGCAGCAACGGAGTGGCTGATTGTCAGCTTCATCGGCTCTCATACGCCCTACGTGCTCTTTCCTCTTCACTCGGCTAAAGTATTACCTTCATTCTCTGCGCTCGTTGCCGCTTTGCGAGAGTTCTTTTTTCCAATCGCCTAGAGAGAGACCTTGCAAGGTTGAGGCTGTCCGGGGGTGCCGGATCAGCATGGCGGCGTCTCGTTCGTTTCGAAGAACTCGAGCGCCACATCCGATGCGATATCGTCGCGCCCTTTCAGGAGCGCAAAAAAGCGCTCGAGCCCGGCGATGTGCCGCGGTCCGAGGCCGTAGTCGATCCGTTCCAGATAGGCCCGGATGGTTTCCTCGGAGAAGCCCGAGCGCGCCGCCGCCAGCCGCACCGTGGCTTCGCGCTCGGTGACTCCGTAGCGCAGGCTCTGCACGAGGCGCGCGCGGTAGTCCTCAATGAGCCCGGCATGCGCTGTGGCGATGTCGCGGCGCACAGCCCAAAGGCCGAACACGAAGGGATCGCCGGTTCTGTCCACCCAGAATTCGCCCAGGTCGAGGACGTGGGGGAAGAGCCGACCCAGCGGCAGGCCGAGGGCGTCGTCGCCGATGACCAGCAGTCCTTCGAGGCCGCGCGGCAGACGTTCCGTGATGAGCGGCGTCGCCGTGCGGCTCGGCAGCGGCAGGTCGCACACCACCTCGTCCATGTCCACGTCAACGTAGTCCACTTTCCGCTGCAGGAAGTCCTCCATGATGATGCGCACCAGCGCTCGGGCGGTGGCCGAACGGTTGGTCAGCCCCAGCACCCCCGAGACCTGCGCGAGCGGTTTCTTCGTGTAGAGCAGCACCGAGCGAACCGGCCCGACGCAGCTAATCGAGAGGCCGGGCAGGATCAGCAGGTCGGGGTGGGAGTAGGCGTATTCCACCGACGAGACCGAGGAGATCTGGAGCTCGCCGGAGCGCAGCATCAGATTGAGCCGCGCCGGAGATGCGTTGACCGTACGTCCCGGCACGGTCACGATCCCGGAGTCGATTCCGCAATAGACCGGGGTGGTGTTGATGAAGTCGATACGTCCCACGTTGAGCTGCATGTTCGGTTGCGGTCTCCGCAATCCAACAGGTCCGATGGCGTCCGAGCCGGGCGGCTCAGGAGGATCCTGCCAAGAGACGTTCCAAGGGTCGGATCCGCCGGCGGGCTCCGGCGCGGATCAGGCCGGGAAGAACGCCCTCTCTGTCCGTTGGGGAAATGTCAAGGTGAATCAAGGCCGGTTGGTTGCCTGTCTCGATCCGTCCGTAATCGGCGCTCAGTTCCAGCGCCTCGGCTCCGTAAAGAGTGGCCATCGAGAGAATAGTAGCCGGATCGATGGCCGCGTCCAAGAGGATTTCCATCTCGCCGAAGAGATTGAGCGCGTCGCCGGAGAGCGGGCTGTCGGTGCCCAGCGCCGGACGTAGCCCGACGTGCAGCATGGCCGCTACGGGTGGCAGACGGCCGGTGAGGTTGCGGTTGCTCGAGGGGCAGACACAGGGTTTCACGGAGCGTCGCGCCAGCAGCGCCAGGTCATCTTTCGAGGCCTGCGTCAAGTGAACCGCGATCAACCTTTCGTCGAGACAACCGAGGCTCTCGATGTAGGGCACGGGTTTCTGACCGGGGCGCGGAATGAGCCGCTCGTCAATGCCGCGCAGACGCAGAAAGTCGAAGATTGCGCCGCGGCCGTGAAGCAGCAGCTCGGTCTCCTCGGCTGACTCGGCCAGGTGCAGCGACCAGGGAACGCCGCGCTCGCGGGCCAGGGCGGTGCAGCGGCGCAGCAACTCGGGGCCCGCCGAGAAGGGGGTGTGACAGGCCAAGAGCTGGCGTACCCGGCCGAGAGGGGCGGAGGCGTCGTCGCTGCACCCCTCGATCGCGGGACAGTGCCTGGCGAAGGCTTCGTCGACCAGGCCCGCGTTGGCGCCGATCAGCTCGTGGAACACGGTGCCGCCGAGGCGACTCGCGGCGAGCTCCGCCGGGCTCAGAGCGTAGTTGGAGATATCCGCCACGTAGGCCGTGCCGCAGGCCTCGAGCTCTTCGATGGCGCGGCGGATACCGGCAAGGATCGTGGCCTCGTCGAGACCGTCCTTGCCCGATGCGACGCGGGAGAGCCAGCACCCGAACCCGGCATCGATCGCGATCGGGCCGAGGCAGGCCAGCTCGAGGTGGGTGTGGGCGTTGATCACACCTGGCATCACCGCGCCGGGGGGCAGCCGGTGGACCGGCGCGCCTGGGTGGCGCGATCGCAGCTCTTCGAAGCGGCCGAGAGCCGTCACTACGCCGTCGCGCAGGAGCAGACCGCCTGGCGCGATCGGTGCAGCGGTGACCGGCACGATCCAATCGGCGGCGATCAGGATTTCCCCAAAATCAGTTCCGGAATTTTTTTTTCGGCACGTTCCGGTCATCGGTCCCACCAGTGCTTCCAGTCGGCCCCGATGTCCCCTCGTTGCCGGTAGCGCTCGAGGGCGCGGCGGCAGTGGCACGGGGTGGTGGCTGCGGGCGGGGGATGCTCGTGTTCATTGTCACCGGCGGCACCGTCGCTGTCGGCAGCGCTCCGCAGCAGAGGGAGAGCGATTTCGGCAAAACGCTCCTCGGCGCGCCGCACACGATCCAACTCCTCCGAAGTGGCGAGACCCTCGAAGAGGATGCCCGGCTCGTAGACGCGCTCATCGATCCCCTCGGCATGGTTGACCACGAGACAGACCGCGCCGTAGCACATCTCCAGCTCGCGCGCCAGAAAGACCTCGGGCACCACGGTCATACCCACCACGGTGCCGCCGGCGGCGCGCAGCTTCCGGATCTCGGCGGGGGTTTCCAGGCGCGGGCCCTGGGTGCCGACGTAGACGCCCTCGGCATGGTAGGGCTGCCCGATGGCATCGAGGGTCCGGCGGAAAGCCTGACGCAGCGAGGGGCAGAAGGGGCTCTGCATGCGGATCACACCGATCCCCAGCCCTTCGAAGAAGGAGAAGGGCGGCGCGCGCCGCTCGTCGAGAACGTCGTCGGGGAGCAGCAGATCTCCGGCGCCCACGGCCGGCACGAGGCTGCCCGGCGAGGACCAGGAGAGGATCCGCTCCACACCGAGGTCCTTGAGAGCGTAGAGATTGGCGCGATCGTTGACCCAGGGCGCCGCCACCGCGTAACCCTGCTCGCCGTGGCGCGACAGGACCGCAAAGGGCAGCCCTTGCCACTCCAGGAGATGCACCGGATTGCTTGCGCCGAAGGGGGTGTCGTGGCGGGTTGCCCTTCTCAGCTCGCGCGCGCCTGCGGCGAGCAGCGGTTCGTGGGCGCCCACCCGGGCGATGAGGGCCAGCGCGATAGGCCGATGTGCTTCTGCGTCTGTCATGACCGGGCTTCCTTCCGACCGCAGGCGGTTTTCGACCGCGCCGTCACCTGCTCAACCTCCGGCTCCTGGAGATCGGCGTTGCTGACCTCATTGATGACCTTATCTCTCTGCATCTCTCTGCTTGCCCATAACCTGCTGCCTCGACGGGTTTCATGGAGCTCGAACTGCATCAACGTTCCATTATAAGACCCCGCTGACCCGCCGGGCACCTCCAAAACCAGTTTTGTCAGAGCGCTACTCGAGCACCCGTCCAGATCGAGAATCGACGATGACAGCGTGTCGTCCAAGCCGGCGCGCGTCGATATCGTTCGCCGATGAATGTCCAGACATTGTGTGACCTGCAAGGTGGATCATGGGTATATACAACTGGTGATCAATTGCCGATCAGGGCAAAAAAACTTTATTTTTGGATGAATCAGGTGATTGAAATGGATCCCCTACAGAGACGATCCGAACAAATACATTCACGAAACAAACGATACTTGCCTGTACTCTTATCCTCTCTTCTCATGGCCATGAGTGCGGCTGTTCTATTGACGGGCTGCGGCGGAGGGGCGGGCAGCGGCGGCGGTGGCTCACGCACTCCCGGTTCGGAGGAGGGTGTCCTACTGACCGAGATCTCCTTTCCAGAGTCCAGCGATCTCACGGGAGCCACGACAACCCCTCCTCGGTCGGCTCCCCTGGGACAGCAGGTCATCTTCACTTTCTCCGATGTCCCCGATTGCCCGGATGAGGTGATCGTGGACCTGATATATGTTGGCGGTTTTATTAAAATATATGCGCTCATACCATCCAATTACAGCGGTCCCGAGCTTGTTGTGGACAGGTCGAACAACACCATTCCGGCAAGGGGGATCTTCGAGAGGATCGGCAACCTCGTGGTCTTCACGCCCTTTCTGCCCACAGCGCCCCTGGACCTGAGCTCGAACGCTACGCGCGATGCCATCCCCGGTTTGCTCCCCGATCTGGAGTACATCGTTTATGTGCCGATCAGCGCCAGCGGAGTGATCCGTAACCTGACCGGAGTTGCGCCGTCGGTCAGCAATCCTATCTCCTTCACAACCTGCTGCACTGAGCACGTCAGTCTCTATTATCAGAACCATCCCGCCGATCCGCCCCGCGTTGTCGCTTCCTATCCCCGAAGCGGTGACTTCGATGTACCGGTCAATCCCTACTCGAAGGATCTACCCGGTTTTCCAGCCCAAGAGGAGTTTTTTCTATCCTTCGATCAACCGCTCCTCTTTTCCAAAGCGAACATCGAGGGCAGAGATCTGGACGACGACGGTATCGACGAGGAGAATATGCTTCTGCGGTACATTGAGCCGGTCTATTTTGCGGCGCTCGAGCACGACGCAGTCCTCGACCCGGCACTGCTTCGGATCGAACGGCTCAGCGGTAGGGTGGAGATCGTCGGGTTCACACGTCTTCAAGACCCCCCGTCGAACATCGCTCTCAACAGCATCGTCTCGAGCGGAACGGGACAGATGCTCGGCACCGACGGCGCGGTTCTCTACGCGATCGATTACAAGAACGTGAACGGACTCGATCAGGAATGCCGACTCACCGCGATCGGTGATTTCGGCAGCGAAACCGTCGACCTGCGTGGATTGTGCTTCGGGCCGGACGGGACTCTGTACGCTCTGAGAAGCGAGGCTGCCGGCGGTTTGTCGAAAGAAGCGCCGGTCGACCTCGTGGCTGTGAATCCTCGAACGAGCGCGCTCACATTTATCTATCGGCTTGGGACCACGGAAGATGATTACGATGACCTGGCCGCGGGTATCGACGGGAAACTCTACGCGCTGGTGGTCAAAGACCGCGGCACGTCCTATGTATCGAGTACAATAGATGAAATCGACCTCGGTATCGAGTCGGTTCGGGTGACGACGCTGCTCGTTGCCAGCGAGGATTATTCCTCCATCAGTATGCTGGATTTCGACAGGATCGCGCTCTATTCGAGTCGAGGTCTGTTTGTGGACCGGTTCGACCGCCTCTTGGGGCAGATCGTGTCGACTGAGCGTTGTTTCCTGAAAGGGTCGCTCGAGGACGGCGCGCTTCTCAATATCGATATCAGCCTGGCCGAGCTGGGAACGTGGGCCGATCTGGTGGACAACACGTTTGACGGTTCCAAGGTGGTGTTGACCCCGTCAGGGATCTTGCCCTTCGGTGCAAAAGTGGAGCTCCTGGTTCGCCGGGGCCTCGAGAACATCAGCGCCGGCAGCGTTGCCGGAGAGACAGGCCGACACCCGGCACAGTCCGACCTGATCGCGACCTTCACGACTTTTGATCCAGGATCCGCTCCGGTTGGCGATATCTTTCTGGAAGATTTCTTGAATACCGAATGGGAGGGAGCCGCCATCACCGAAGGTCTTCCCCCTGCGATTTGGAACGTTGACGACGTGAACGGCGAGCCGCCTCTCTATGAACACCTCCTGGCGTCCTACGGCCTGGGTGGCGACGGCGCACTCGGTGATTTTCGTCCCACCGGCATAGCATCCACGATTCTGCTCGACACGGACTATCAGATACTTCCGCTGCTCGATTCTTCCACCCCAGGGGTGAAGCGGACCACGATCGTCAAAGGCGGCGTTTTCAACTTTACGAGCATCTCGATTCCCGAAGGAGTGACTGTCGTGGGGTTCGGCTCGAATCCCTTGGTCTTGAAGGCCACCGGCACGATCACGATCGCAGGCACGATCGACGTGTCGGGGCTGAACGGTATGGACGATGTGACCTTCGATTCCGCTTTTGTGCCCACACCTGGAGGTCTTGGCGGTCCTGGCGGCGGCCGGGGCGGCGTGGGCCAACCCACGGTTCCCGAATATTTTCAGACCCTCACCCAGCTCAGGTCGCCGCAGGGCGGTGAGGACGGCTTCGGGTATTCCAACCTGGTCCAGAACGGAGGGCGGGGGGGTGAATCGGGTGCCGTCGGTACCAGCGTCAAGTATCAAGATTCCGCCAACGGCGGTGATGATCCCGACTCGCGGGGCGCTGGGGGTGGAGGCGGCTCCTTTCTACAGGAAGGTGGTTTCGGTTACCTCGGCCGCGGCGCCTGGGGCGCAAATCCCGATGACCCGGCACGCTATTTTTTTCGCGATGCCTGGTGGTTCGATAACGGCAATCCCAATCCGATCCCCTCGGTGGATCAATACATGACGACCCATCCCCGCGGCGGCGATCCCGGTGACAGGCCCTTTTCCGATGGCGACGATCAAAACGACTTCATCGGGATCGGTGGCGAGGTGCCCTTCCTGCGCGGTGGACAGGGAGGTGGGGGCGGTGGCAGCCGTCTCGACAGCATGAATCCCGCCACTATCGCCCTGGGGGCGGGCACCTTACCGCTGCCTCTCGACCGTAGTGCCTTCGATGCCAAAGGAGGTGGCGGAGGAGGCGGCGGCGGCGCCCTGGGACTCTATGCCCTCGGAGATATTGTCATCGAATCTACAGGAGTCATTCTGGCGCGAGGAGGGTACGGCGGTGGTGGCGAGGTCATCGGCTACTCCGACTACGGCGGCGGAGCCGGCGGGGGCAGCGGTGGCGCCGTGATCATCGATTCGGGCATGGAGATCGCTGTTCGAGCTGGAGCGATCATCGATCTCTCGGGCGGCTGGCCCGGCGACGCCCGGGAAGTGGTCAAATCCACCGCGAAGGGCTTCACGCGTAATTTCTGCATCAACAACAAGTCTCCGCATAAACACTACGCGAGCTTCTGCTGCTGGGCTCCAGGAGACGGTGGTTACGGCGGCTTCGGTATCGTGCAGCTCCAGGCGTCGGCCCTCGAGAAGATCCATATCGATGATCCGCACGCGATCTACGCCGAGGCCTGCCAGGTCGATTGGACCGGGCCGATCTGCGACGGACAGGACTACCACTGCGGTTGTCCGAAAGAACCTGGAAAAGTCTGCGCGCATATGTATCATCACTTCAAGATTCACTATGACGTGAGCAACAATCCCTCCATTCCGATCACCCACGACTGCCTCGTTGATCCGCGAAAAACCCCAACCACTCTGGGGCCTGTATCCTACGGTCTGTCCAGGTGGATCGATCTGGGACAGGTCATTCACCGCGGGCCGATCGGTGGTCTACCTGCGCCGGTCTTCGTAGGGTTTGCTGGAACCGATCTGGTGACAGGAACGGTGATGACGCAGAACGGTTATATTCCCAACCCTGAAGATCTCGATATCGAGGTCTATGCGCCGGACTACAACAACGGTATGGTCCACTATATTCCCGAGGACAACGAGGTGGTTGTGGAGTTTCAGGCCACCGATGCCGTGGCTCCGGGCTCGAAGGTGCCGGATATCGACCTGGCGACGCTCTCTGAGTGGACTGCCGACATCCATTCCTTGAGCGGCAGGCAGTTCATCCGCTTCAGGGTCCGTCTCGACACCGCGAAGGGTTCGCAGCCCACGATCGACAGCACGAAACCACAGGTCAACTTCGTGCGTCTGCGGCTGCTCTATTGACCCGACCGACAGCAGGAGCAAATCGTCGGGGGGCGTCGGAGATCGCCCGGCAAACCGTAACGACGGGCACGTTTTCTACGGCTTACGGCTGGCCCTCGTGCAGGATACGGTAGCCCTGGTCGCGCTGGGCGGGGCGGAAGCCGGCGCACCGGATCTGGTGCTCGATCTCTTCGCGGCTCATCCGATTGGTAACCCCCGCCGCGGCCACGACGTTTTCCTCGATCATGGTGGAGCCGAAGTCATTGGCACCGAAGAAGAGCGCCGCCTGCGCTACGCTCGCTCCCTGGGTGACCCACGAGGCCTGGATATTGTCGATGTTGTCCAGGGCCAGCCGGCTCACGGCCAGGGTCACCAGATAGGCGTGCCCGCCGGCCTCGTGCACCGCGCGCAGGCGGGTGTTGCCCGGTTGGAAGCTCCAGGGGATGAAGGCCACGAATCCCCCGGTGCGGTCCTGCAGCGCTCGGCAGGCCAGCAGGTGATCGACGCGTTCCTCGAGCGTCTCCCCGTGACCGAACATCATGGTGGCCGACGTGCGCAGCCCCTGGAGGTGCGCGGCCTCCATGACCTCGAGCCAGAGTGCCGCCGAGCACTTGTGCGGCGAGACGCGGTTGCGGCTCTGATCGGTCAGGATCTCGGCGCCTCCGCCGGGTATCGAATCAAGACCGGCGTCATGCAGCGCACTGATTACCGCGGCGATCGAAGTCTTGTCCTGTCCCGCGATATGAACGATCTCGGGCGGCGAGAATCCGTGCACGTGGATCGTCGGGAACGACTCCTTGATGAAGCGCAGCATACCGGTGTAGAAGTCGAGCCGAAGCTCGGGGTGCATCCCGCCCTGCAGCAGGATCTGAGTGGCGCCTAGCTCGCGGGCCCCTTCTATCTTGCGGTACAGCTCGTCTTCGCTGATCACGTAGCCGTCCTCGTGACCCGGTGGGCGGAAGAAGGCGCAGAAGAGGCAGCCTGAAACGCAGACATTCGTGTAGTTGATGTTGCGGTCCACAACGTAGGTCACCCGATCGGGGTCGGCCTTGCGCAGGCGCACATGGCGAGCCAAGCCGCCCAGCAGGGCGAGCGGCGGCATGCTGGCGTGGGCACGCGCTCTTCCGTTCGGAGCAGCCGTCATCGCCCCTGGCGGCGGAGGCGGAGGGGGCAGAAAAGTGCTCATGAGATGGAGCAGCTCCTCGCGTTCGAGCCGCTCGCCGTCGGTGATTTTGGAAACTATACGGTCCAGCATGACGCGATCCTTCCCCTATCCCTCTTTGATGATGTTGTAGAGCGTGTCGCGCTCCACCGGCTGGCGTCCCGCTTCGAGGATGTAACGCCTCAACTCGGTGACCGGGAAGACCTGGTCGGTCGTGGCCCCGGCCATATGGGTGATCTTTTCCTCGATGACCGTGCCGTCCATGTCGTCGGCGCCGAAGGAGAGCGATACCTGCGCCAGCTTGGGGCCGATCATGATCCAGAAGGCCTTGATGTGCGGGAAGTTGTCCAGCATGAGGCGCGCCACTGCGATGTTTTTCAAATCATCGACCCCGGTGGGACCCCGGAGATGCTCCAGCTCGGTGTTGGAAGGGTGGAACGAAAGGGGGATGAAGGCCAGAAATCCTCCCGTCTCGTCCTGCTGCTCGCGCAGCCGCACGAGATGCCGCACCCGCTCCTCCGCGGTCTCCACATGCCCATAGAGCATGGTGGCGTTCGACTTGATGCCCAGCTCATGGGCGCTGCGGGCCACGTCGAGCCAGCCGTCGGGGGAGAGTTTCATGTCGCACAGCTCCTGCCTGATGCGCGGCGCGAAGACCTCGGCGCCACCGCCGGGGATCGAGCCGAGACCGGCCTCCCGGAGCGCCATGAGCGCCTCATTCACGGTCAACCCGGTGATCTCGGCGAGATGGGCGATTTCCACGCAGGTGAAGGCCTGGATGTGGACCGCTGGCCGCACCGCCTTGATGGCGCGCAGCATGTCGAGATAGTAGGAGAAGGGCAGATCCGGATCGCAGCCGCCCACGATGTGGAGCTCCTGGATCGGCTCGTCGAGGCGCTCCTCGACCTTTGCCGCGACCTCGTCGACGGTCATGCGGTAGGCACCGTCCTGGCCGGCGCGGCGGCTGAAGGCGCAGAAGCGGCAGGCGTTTTTGCAGACGTTGGAATAGTTGATGTGCTGGTTGTAAACGTAGTAGGTCCGGTGGCCGTTGAGCCGCTCGCGCACGATGTTGGCCAGAAAACCGACCGCTGTAAGGTGGGGCGACGTGGCGATGCGGACACCTTCCTCGAGAGTGAGGCGTTCACCTGCGACGACCTTTTCATGGATCGATTCGAGCCCTGTTCCGTAAACAATCGCTTTCACGCTTCAATCCTCACTACATTGGGAGCCTCTCGCAATCGAGGCTCTCGCGGGAACCATGGGAGTCCGCGGCCCAGCGGCGTAATTTTTGCGGTCAACGTGTCTTGCAGTCAACGCGGTGTGGCCGACGAGGGTAGAACCGTAGGCGCAGTGGTTTCTGTGGCGACCCCACGGCTCGCAAGCGGCAGCGGAACCGAGCCGTAGGGCGTTGTCAGAACCAAGCCCCTGCTCAGGGCCTCTACCTTGAGCTGATAACCTCCATCCTCGTCTTGGGTTACCTCCGCGTTGAGATGAGCCCGCAGCCCGTCGATCGATCCGACGGGAGTTTCCACACGGACCGGGTGGTCGTAGGACATGCTGTTGACCCGCACGTTGCCGGCCTGGACGCCTAGCAGGAGCATCTTTCGCCCCTGTTCGTCAGTTTCCCCCAGGAGCAGGACTTCGCTGAAGGGCGAAAGCTGGACCTGGACGGCCTGGACCACGTTGAGCACCACCCAGTCCATGATCGAGCGCACCGTAGTGCCTTCGTCCAGAAAATCGAGGTCATCGCGGCGTTCGAACTCGCTGTCGCCAGGTTGCCGCACCAGGAGGGCGACGCCCGGGTAGGCCACCTTCGCGACGTGCTCCCCGCTGCCGGCTTGCTGGTGTTCGGTTGGATCCTCTGATTGGCTGTCGTTGCAGGCGCCGACCAGAAAAAAAACGCTAAGAAGCACCGAAGTCGCGACGAACCACGCGTCGTGACCCGGGAAACGCCGACTTGGTGTGCTGTTGACCCGTTTCATGACCTGTGCCTTCCTATACTCGAGAGCCTCTCATGGCCAGCACAAAAGCCCTATTATAGCGACCGCGAGTTCATCGATCCTCGATAATCTTGACGCCTCGAACGCCTTCTGATACTTTTTGCGGCTTGCTGTGGGGGGAACTGGTTGACATTGTCAGTGTATCGAGCCTGCCGGAGGATTTCATGAGAGTCCTTGTCCTGGGAAGTGGTGGTCGGGAGCACGCCATCGTGCGTACCCTGGCCAAATCTCCTCTGCTCACCCAGTGCTACTGCGCCCCTGGCAACGGTGGCACCGCGGTGGATGCGGAGAATGTCGATCTCGCCTTGGGGGATCTGAAGGGGATCGTTGGTTTTGTCAAGAAGAACTCCATCGACCTGACCATCGTCGGGCCCGAAGCGCCGCTGGTGGGGGGGATCGTGGATCTCTTCAAGGACGAGAACTTGACGATTTTCGGCCCCAACCGGCGTGCTGCGGAGCTCGAGGGATCCAAGGCTTTCGCCAAGGAGCTGATGCGTAAGCACAAGATCCCAACAGCGTCGTTCAAGACCTTCAACTCCCCCGACGAAGCGCTGGCATACGTGGACAACCTGCGCAACTATCCGGTGGTGGTCAAGGCCGACGGCCTGGCCGCGGGCAAAGGCGTCGTGGTGGTCTCCAGCCGGCGGGAGGCGGAGGCGGTTGTGCGTAAGATCATGCTCGATAGGATCTTCGGCAATGCCGGCAACCGGCTGGTAATCGAGAGCTACATGGAGGGCGAAGAGGCTTCGGTCTTCTGCCTGATCGACGGCAAAGCGATCAACATCCTCGAGACGGCTCAGGACCACAAGCAGGTCTTCGACGGTGGCAACGGACCCAACACCGGGGGCATGGGAGCCTATTCGCCGGCCAGGATCATCCGGGGTAAGGTCTACTCCCAGGTCGAGGACCAGATCATCGTACCGACCGTGCATGCCATGGAGAGCGAGAGCAGGCCTTTCCGCGGGTTGCTCTATTTCGGGCTGATGATCACACGCACCGGTCCGCGCGTGCTCGAGTTCAATGTCCGCGGCGGCGATCCCGAGATGCAGGTGCTGCTGGCGCGGCTGAACACCGATTTTCTCCAAACAGCCCTGGCCACCGCCACCTACCGGCTCGACGAGATGGGACAGATCGACTGGGATCCCCGGCCCGCGGTGTGCGTGGTGATGGCGTCGAACGGTTATCCCGGGACTTACAAGAAGGGCTTTCCGATCTTCGGCATCGAGGAGGCCGAGGCCGACGAGGATGTCTCCGTGATCCACGCCGGCACCCGCCGGGAGGGAGATCGGTTCCTCACTGCAGGGGGCAGGGTGCTCAACGTGGTGGCTTTGGGTGACACGATGGTCCAGGCGAAGGAGAAGGTCTACAAGGCGGTGGACAAGATCCACTTCGAGGGCTGCCACTACCGTAGAGATATCGGTGACCGGGCGCTACGGCCCGACATCAATCCCTTCTGATCCATCGTTAATCCGACCGCGCGCTCGTGACATTGCGCGCGGTCGGGGCTGAGAATCGTTGTGCGGTACGAGCAATTTGGCTACGCAGAGAGTGACGGCCGTGGCGCTCGCGATAGGGTTGTATGGAGCGGATAGCATGCAAAGGATGCAGTTCCCATACATACTCCGGGTATTTTTGTGATCTCTACGAGGTTTGGTTCTGCTCGTCTGTGGCGAGCAGCCTATCCTCATCGAGGTCGTAGCTTCAGTAGATACGCGTGGACGGTAGGGGGCAGCTTTCCCGCGCGATCGAGTTCTTTGAGCCGCTTCACGACCGCCTTGTTGTCGATCTCCGAAGTCTCGGGCGGTTCGAAGGGGGACTCCAGAGCGGCTGCGGCGACCGCCACGAGGAGTCGCGACGTGAGATCACCATCCTTGTAGCGCAGCGATCGTTCGGCGCTGTTGCGGGCTTCGATCCAAGAGCCCGACGCCATCCAGTCGAGGCTCACGGCGAGCTGCATCAGATGGAACGCAGACTTCTCGCCGCCGTCGCCGAGCTCCCTCAGGCTGCGCGCTTTGAGGTGCAGCGCTTCTACGTGGAGGGGGTGGTTCTTGAGGTATGTGTCGGCGTAGAGCGCCGCATCGCGCGCGCGACCGGCGGCGAGCATCGCCGCGCCCTGCTCGAGCAGGCGCGCGCGGTCGAAGCCGAAACGATCGATGAAGCGCGCGGCCTCGTCGAAGCGGCCGGCATCCTCGAGAATGGCGATCGCTGCATCCTCGGGGCTCGTCGTGGATCCTGTGAGCGCCAGCGCCTTGCCGATCAGATGGCGACCCGACTCGAGGTGCCCGGCGAGCAGCTCCAGCCGTCCCAGGGTGCGCAGAGCGCCTGTGTGACGGGGATGACGGGCCAGCACATCACCCAGGAATCGACGGGCATCCTTACTGTACAGCCCTTCGGCGTCGACGCGTGTTCCCGAGAGCTTGGCCGCCACCTGGCCCAGAAAATTGACCATCTCGAGGTTGCCGTCGTCGAGGGGTAGGGCCTGGTTCTTGAGCTGGTTGTATTGCTCCAGCCCGATCTCTTGCGAGACGCCCACCTCGGCGAAGATCATGTCTGCCAGGAGCGCCCGGCCGCCGTGGAGTGCCAGGGCCGCGGTGACAACGAGGCCGCCGAGACCTGCGAACCGCGCCAGCATGCCCTTGTGTGCGATCATTCCGCTCTCGAACCGGGTGGCGTCGATCGAGCCGGCCAGGAGGAAGAGCAGGCAGGCCGAGGCCGGGTTGTGGAGCGGGGCGCGCACCAGCCCCACCACCACGAAGGCTGCCACCGCGCCGGCGAGACCGGCGGCCTGGAAGGCGCGCTCCGGTTCGCGTGCCGTGCCGCAGGCCACCAGGCACTGGCGGAGGAGGAGCAGAAAAAATGCCGCCAGCAGGAGCGCGGCGACCACACCCCCTTCGGCTGCAGCCCAGAGGAACTCGTTGTGGGGGTTCTCCACCTCGGTCACTGCGCCGAGGCGTCCGGGAACGCGGGCTTCCTCGGGGTTGCGATAGGCGGGGAAGTCGGAGCGAAAACGGCCCGGTCCGGCGCCCATGATGGGGTGATCACCGATCATGTCCAGAGTGCTCTCCCAGATTGCCAGGCGCACCAGGTTCGATGGGTAGCTCGGGCTGAAGAGGGACTCCTCGCTCTCGAGGGTCTTGAAGGCCGATCCCGGCCGGCTCTCGACGAGCGCCACGGTGCCCCCGCCGGCGAGCACGACGATCACGGCTGCGATGAGCGTGCGTCGGTGTCGTACCAGCAGAGAGCCGCCGCCGCTGGCCTGGTTTTTCACCAGGCGCGCCCGTTCCACCACGAGCGCGAAGAGCGCCATGCCGGCCAGCGCCGCCAGGAGGCCGCCGCGGCTGCCTGTGGCCACGAGCCCGGCGGCGAGCAGGAACAGCGCGGTGCCGCAGAGCATGCGTGCAGCTCCGCCCCGGTAAGCGAGCAGCCCGGCCAGGGCCAACGGTACGAGGATGGCATAGACCTCGGCGGCGGCATTGGTGTTGCCCAGGGTCGACACCGCCTCGCAGCCGGGATTCTCGAGATAGAAGGGCTCGAAACCAGCCGCCTGAACGACGCTCAACAGCGCCGCCAGCGCGCCGCAGCCGAGGAGAGCGGCGGGGATCAGGCGCGGGCGTTCCCATGCGCCGTCACGCACGGCAACGGCCAAGACCAGCAGGACCAGCAGCCCTAGCACGAGGCGGCTTTCTTCCAGCGAGGGCAGGCCGGTGCGCAGGCAGGAGAAGATCATGGCCAGCGGGATCAGGGTGAAGGCCGCCAGAGCCGGCGAGAGCGGGGCGAGCACGCTGAGCTTCAGCGAACCCCGTAGAGTGACCAGCAAGAGGGGCAGCGTGATGCACAGGATCAGGCTCCACTTGATGCGGTCCATCATCATGGCGCCGGGGTGGAAAAAGAGCACTGCCAGGACGGCGATCGCAGCGGGCACGCCGACCCTGAGCAGGGACGATCCCCATCGGGGCGGGGCAGCGGTGCTGATCTTCTCGTGTTTCGGTTTCATAGTGCCTTCATAACAGCTTCCGGTGATCCTCGCGAGCGCCAGTTTCCCACGGCGATCAACACTGGCAGCGATTCAGAAGACCATTTAACCGCGAAAGGCACAAAAACCACGAAGGGAGATGCGGACGAGAAATTCAGGCGTCTGTCTTATCCTTCGCGAGCGCCGTGTCTCCGCGAGATTCCATTCTTCTCGTCTCGAGCGCCGTGAGTTAGGTAGACGTCCGTCGTGCGGAAATCTTCTCGTGGAGCTCGAGGGCCGCGTCGGGTATGGTGTCTGCTCGCGGCCGCCACAACCGGGCAGCTGCTGCTCAAAGCTCCAAGGAGGAACAACGATGCCCGATGCGTGCCAGCGGTTTCATGATCACGTGGCGTCGATCTACGACGATATGTACCGCCGAACTCCATACTGGGAATTCTATCACGAAGCTTCATGGGACCATATGAAAGCCTTTCTGCCCCGCGATCTTTCTCAGGAAGCGCACGATGTGGGGTGCGGCACGGGGCTCTACGGCCTGAAGCTGCTCAAGGCGGGATTCCGTGTGTGCTTCTCCGACATCTCGCCCAAGATGCTCGACGTGGCCCGCAGAAAGGTGGACGACGCCGGCTTTGCCGATCGCGCCGAATTCTTGCGCCTCGACGTGGCGTGCATGGAGGGGATCGCATTCGACCGGTTCGGATTCATCTGCGCCCAGGGCGATCCGATCTCGCTGTGCTCGCGGCCGGAAAACGCATTGCGCGAAGTGGCCCGCACCCTCCGCAGCGACGGCAGGGCGGTGATCTCGGTAGACCACCGCGCCGGGGGCTATGATTTCTTTTTCGAGCGCGGGGACCTCGAGGGCCTCAAGAAGTTTCATCGCGATGGGATGCTTACCTGGCTGGCAGAGCGCCACGACGAGCGGTTCCCCTTTTTCACCTTCGAGCCGGACGATTTCCGGCGCTTGGCCAAGAAGGCCGGCCTCGAGGTGCTCTCGATGATCGGCAAGTGCGTGCTGCCCCTGCGCAAACATCCGGAGCTGCTCGAGGACCGCTCGGCTCGCAAGACGCTGCTCGCCATCGAGAAGAAGCTCGCCGGCAAAGAGGCCTACTGGGGACGGGCTTCCCACCTCCAGATCGCCCTGCGCAAGGTGTAAGGGCGCTACCTGGATCACTGCGTTGTGGTTGTTTTCGGCAGGTTGATTTTGAGGCCGTATGCCGCGGCGTCGATCGGATTGGGGATCACACCGCCCACGAGAAATCCCTCCTCAAAGCGGATCAGCAGGCTGACCTCGTCGTAGGTGTAGGCCTGGTTATGGCCTGAGTTGTTGCGCTTGCCTTCGAGACCGTTCCTTAGTCGCCAATTATTCGAACAGATGTAGAAGAATAGAAATGTAGTTTCGCAGTCCGGTTCATGTGCAGTCATTTTTTAGTGTCTATTAAAAAGTTGACATTTTAGTGTTTGTTAGGTGTGTTTCTCATGTAGATCAAAAGGAAGCTCTGCTCCGGGAATCTCCGCGTTTCTTATCGTGGGCGGACGGAGATGGTGTCGCGGCAGATGCGGATGATCCACGTGAGGTCGATGGGGACGATTGTGTTCTACGATCACTCGACGAGATACCGGCACTCGACGAGATACCGGCACTCGACGAGATACCGGCACTCGACGAGATACCGGATTACATCGACAGCACCTGGTGGACAAAGTACAGCCACAACCTGACGTTTCGCAACGGCAGGTTGTGCCTCGAGTCAGGAAATGAATCCTTCGTTCGTAGGCGTAATAAAAGTCAGTCAGCGTAATGGGGTAGGTCGATCGTAGTGAGCAAGGTTGCTACGGCACCGTGTTTCACAATATCAACTGCCTGTTAATTGATGGTGCCAATCTTCGGTGTGAGAACTGTAGAGAGATCGATGGTTTGATGCAGTAGAAGAATTCCAGAAAACTCCAGATTATCAATCTGTAGATTGCCTTGTCTGTGTTTGTAACAGGTTTTTCAAGGACCGAGCGAGGACGCGGAGCTTCTCTCGTGAACCTTCGGCACCGGGGATCAGCCCGGCGAATGTGCGACATTGGGTTCAATCGAGAGCGATTGAGAGTTGTCCTCTAATTTCTCAAGCGGCATCGTTTGAAAAGGGGGGGTGGAAAATTAATGAACTGAAAAATTTTTGGCGGGGGGGGGGGAGATAGGAGCAATCGGGCGGTGATCGCTATTCGCAAGTGCATCGTCGCCCTCCATCACTGTCGGGCTACGGATGGGAGGATTGAATGGGCCAGGGGAGTGGGGGATCGCAGGAAGTTCGAAGGGACAGGCATAACGAAG
>Ga0190284_1000180_pt1 | contig 45797 bp, 55 predicted proteins | sample 48691812_MG_FD_161668 | JGI IMG/M metagenome (GOLD analysis project Ga0190284, IMG submission 161668) | Hydrothermal vent microbial mat bacterial communities from Southern Trench, Guaymas Basin, Mexico - 4869-18-1-2_MG | ecosystem: Environmental > Aquatic > Marine > Hydrothermal vents >...
CGAAGTAGGTCGGTCAACTCGTCGGCGAGTTCGTCGGCGTAAGGATCCCACAAGCGGCGCGGCAACCGGGCGATCCGTTGAAGCTCTTGATTGAGCTTGACGGCACCGACGCCCGCCGCCTTCGCCGCTTGTGAGAACATGTCGACCATTACTCTTCGGGAACCTCGGGAAAGAGTTTCACTTCGAGCCAAGAGATCGCTTCGTCGAGCGTCGCGCCGCCGCCCGACGTATAAGGCTCGCCGCCGACTCGCGCGACGAGTTGCACTTGATTGCCGAGAGCAAGTTCGATCGTTCGGTTGCCGCCGCCTTCAAGCCAACGGCGCAAAAGGGAAAAGTCGCCTTTCATGCTTTGCGCCACACGCCGCGCCCTTCGCCCGCTTCGATCAAGCCCCAATAGCTCAACATCTGACAGTCGTTCGATTGCAGCGCGTACCGATACACGGGCGAGTGCGCCGAGCGCTCGACGAAGTGCCGCCGCAAGCTCACGAAGCCCGGTTCTCGCGCGAGCAGCACGAGAGTAAGGGCCGGCGTCGACGAGAGCTTGCGACGCCAACGGCGGGCCAGTTGCCCGCAACACGGGCACGTCGATCCCGTGTTCAAGTTGGCGAGCACGAGTGCCCGCGCTTCGTCAAGTAGGCGGCTCACGCTTCGGGCTCCCATGCCATGGCGATCCCTTGCTCGACGAGCGCGTGCGCAAGTGAACTCATGCCGTCGACTTTGAGGGTTTCAAGGTGAAGCTCGGCACGGTGCAAGTCGACAAGCCAACGGCGCCCGCGCCGTGTGATCGTCGTCGCCGAGAGCTTGTTCGGATCGCCGTTCGCCGCCCAATTGCTCGCGAAGTCGACGACGAGTCTTTCGCGCCCTTCGACGATCGCGACGCCGTCGAGCACACAATCGATCTGCCGATAGATCTCGAAGCCGAGATCCAAGATCAAGCCGAACACGAGTGCGCCGCCGATCACGCTCGGATCTTTCAAGTAGCAAGCCGCTCGAAAGGTCCAAGGGATCGAGAGCACTTCGGTTTCGGGCGCCGCAAGCTCGCCCATTGCCATCGTGATCGCGCCGCACTTGACGCAAGGCACGCCGTGCTTCGCGTTCGGGTCGTTGCACTTGCCGCAATTCATGACGGATCGAACCTCCAACGGAGCAAGGCGCCGATCACTTCGCACGTGTCGTGCACGTCGTCGAGCGCGGTGTGTTTCTGTTCGCCTTCGATACCGGCCCAAGCTCGAAGCTTTGCGAGCGAGAGCCCCGTTAGCTCGCCGCAAAACAAGAGAGGGAAGGCGAGCGATTGAACGTCGATCACTCGGTAGCTCAACCCGTCGGGCGCCGCTTGGCCGTAACGCTTGCGATCGCCGTTGTAGAACTTCAGATCGAAGAGCGGGTTGCAACCGCACCACATAGGGCGCGTTCGGGCTTTCTTACACTCGCGCTCGACGAAGCGGCGGAAGTTGCCGAGCCCGACATCGGGCATAAGCGCATCGTGCCACGCCTCGGGCAAGTAGCCGTTCACGGCGGCGGCTTTTTCGCCGACCGGGCGATCGGGTTTGATCTTCGCGTAGAACATCTCGCCCGGTTGGAGGTTGCCAAAGTCAAACACGCCGTTTTCGTCGGGCGGCTCTATCACGAGCACTTGCGCGGCGATCTCTATGATGCACGCAACCTCGGGATCGAGCCCGCCCGTTTCGGTGTCGACGACGAGCAAGGTTGTGTCTTTCACTTGTTGCGCCCTTCGGCGAAACCCGCCTTGAAGCCTTCGACGAATTGCGCATTGAGCAACTGTAGGAGGTTGCCCGCGACGGGCGCCGTGCCTGCAGCCAACGAAGCCGCGAGCGGGGCGCTAGGAGGCGCCGCCGGCGTCGGGGCGGGCTCGGGCGGCGTCGACGTCGCGGGCGCCGTAGCGGGCGGCTTTGGCGCCGGCGTTGCGGTTGCCGCCGCCTTCGCCGCCTTGTCGGCTTCGATCTCTTTCTTGGTGCGCCGCTTGCGCTTCGTCTTCGCCGGCTTGCTCGGCTCGGGCGGCGGCGCGGTCGCCGCTTCGGCGGGCGCCTCGGGCGGGTTCACGGTGCCCGCCGCCGTCGGCACGGGCTCGGCGGGCGGCGCCGTTGTCGGCTCGGCGTCGGGCGGGTGTGTCTCGGGTGCCGAGTTGCCGCCGCGCTTGTTGCGTAGCTTGGCGAGAAACGCGCTGTGCTGTTCTTGTCCCATGATTGATCGGATCCTCTCTTGTGGTGATAGGTTGCAGTCGTCGCGGAAAGGACAACCGCCGAAAGCTTCGCAACCGCCGGCGTCGTAAGGCACTTCGAGCGCGGGCGGCGCGTGCTCGAAGATCGTGCGCATCTCGGCGACCTTGATCGCCGTCTTGTCGAGGCGCGGTCGGATCTCGTCGAGCGTTACCCGACGCCTAACGGGCAACGTCTTCGTCGACTTGTGGCGCGTGGCATACGTCCACTGCAGATCGCACGCCGTCGAGTTGACGGCGCACATTGTGTCGTAGGCATAGATCGTCGCGGCGACATCGTTCACGAGATCGTCGGGCGTCTTCGCCCACTTCAGATCGCCGGTCGTTTTGTGGTCGCTCACGAAAGGCACGTCGCGCCCTTCGAGGATTCGTAGATCGATGTACCCCTTGAAGGGCACGCCGCCGAGCGTCGCCCGGATCTCTTTCTCGACTTCAATGCCCGGCGTTTGCGGCGGCGGCAAGTGGGCAAGGATCGCTCGGGCGGCGCGACCTTCGGGCGTGTCGGGCGGCGGCGTGCGATGCAAGAACCACGCTTCTAGATGCCCGTGCGTCTTCGTGCCCCAAGCCGCGAACTTGTTCGACGGCGGCGTGCGCTTGTCGATCTTGAGAAAGGCCCACTTGCGAAAGCAAAGCTCGGCGGTCGCGACTTGGCTCGGGCTCGAACGGTAGGGTTTCACTTGTGGGCCTTGCTTGTTTCGAGTTTACGGATCTTGTCGTCGATTCGTTGCCTTGCTCTTCGCTCTTCGACGAGCTTCGTGTTGTGCTCTTGAAGCTCGTCGCGTTGCTTGCGCAAGTGCTCGATCTCTTCGATCGCCGCCGCGCCGAACTCGACGACACGTTTTGGTAGTGGCATGTCGACGAGTAGGCGCCTGAAGGTTTAGCGGCTTGACGATCACGACGCCTTGCCCGTGACCTTCGAGATCCAAACCGTGCGACCGCTCGGGCTCGTGCCCCGCTCGCACAAGTCGGCGTCGCACGCTTCGCGCATGATCAAGAGCGCGCCTCGGAATTCGCTAGGCGGCGCGACGCCGAGCTTGGGACACTCGGCGACGAGTTCGGCGAACGTGAACTCGGCTCGGGTACGGCACAAGAATTCGACGACGGCAAGCACGGTGCCCGTCTTGCGGGCTTGCTTGGCGAGCGCGGAAACGTCGGGTGTGTTCAGTGGCATTATCTCGATCCTTTCGTGGTTCGCTTGGCGTGATCCATGAAGTGCCGTCGGGCGCACTCGGCGCCGCAAAACTCGGCGCTCGGGTTGTAGACCGGTTGCGTCTTGCACACCTTGCACAAGGGCAACGACAGCGGGCGACGCTCGCCGGCGCCGGCGGGCGGCGGCTTGTGAATGTCGACCGGGCGGGCGCGCTTGGCGATCGCCTTCGCCTTCGCCGCCTTGCGCATCTCGGGCGGCATCGCGTCGAGCACGGTTTGCCCTTCGAGCGCGGCGGGATCGACGGGCTCTTCGGTGCCCGTGAAAGCGTCGGCGGCGATGTCGACGACGTCTCCGGCATGCATCGCCGGCATGATGAGCCCGCAACGATCACACTTCCAATAGACGTATTGCCCGCGACCGTCTTCGCCGAAGTGTCGCGACACGCTTTCATGTTGGCAAGGTTCGGGCAACGTCTCGGCGGCGATGTCGACGACGTCTTCGACATGCATCGGCGGCACGTCTTCGACGGGCTCGGGTTCGGCGACGGCGTCGGCGATCGCTTGAAGCGCAACTGACTCGACGTTCGAGCCCGCCGAGCCCGTCGCCGGCGACACGCCTTGCTCGAAGCTCTTTAGCGCGAGCATCGCGTAAAGCGGGAACGGTTGGCCCTTCGGGCACAACGTCGTCGACTCGACCGTGCGGCGCTCGCGAGAGCCCTTCAGCACGATCGTGATCCCGTCGTGATCAAGCTCGAAGCGCACGTCGCGCACGCCGGCGTTCGTCACCATGGCGTGCCAATGTGCAAGCGTGATCTCGGCGGTGTCGGCTTTCAACTTGGCAAGCGCGGCAAGGTCGGTTGAGTCGACGCGCTCTTGCGTTTTCGGGTTGGGTTGCGGCTTCATGGTTTTTTGCTTTTCCTTATATGTCAATTCGGCGCTAGGTGTCTAGACCGATCTTCGGTGTCGACGGCAAGCGCGGCTTCGACTTGCTCACGCGAACCGTATTGATTCATCTCGGCCCAAGCGATCAAGTGCTCGGGCGCGATCACTCGATAGTTCGGGCGCCCCTTGCCGGGCACGTTCAAGCGCAAGCGCTCTTCGGTCGCGAGCGCGGCGATCGCGCTCGACATGCGCCCCGTCGTCGGGCACGCCTCGTTCGTTACGTAGGTAGACCAGCAACGCACGAGCGCTTGCGTGTTGACGGCAAGACGCCCTTCGTGAACTCGGATCCAATATTGCCCGCGGGCGTTGCTATCGAGCGGGCCGGGATCGAGCAAGTACCCGACGCAAAACTGAAGCACGGCGCTTCGGATCCCGCTCGACGAGATCAAGCGAGAATGTAGCTCGGCGTCGTCACCATGCACAAGAAACCTCCCGTTCGGTTCCCACTTGAAGTTGTCCCGAAGCCAAAGCACGTGCTCGGCGATCATGTCGCCTTCGACCCACTTCGACGAATCGACCGTTTGCAGGTATTGAAACGCCTCGACTCGGCACACAATGTGGAGATAGCGATCGACGATCGCGCCGATGTCGTGATTCGAGAGGTTCTCGGTTGTCGCAAGGATCTCTTCGTTGTTCGCCGAGATCACGAGCCGCACGGCGCCGAGCATGTCGGCGTTCGAGAGGAACTTGCGGCGCAACGGTCGGCGGCGCGCTTGGATGTAGTGGCGAAGCTCGGCGTTCAACACGCGCCCGCGATGATCCGTCGGCAAGCGCTCGTCGGCGAACACGAGCGGGCACCTAAGTTGCGCGTCGTTGAAGTTGGTCCCGAGCACGTCTTCGAGCGGCGTCGGGAAGCCGAGCGGCGTCCAAAGTCGCGAGGCGCCTTCGGGCAAAAGCGTCTTGCCCGTGTGCTTGTGCCCCGTGAGAAACAGCGCCGTGCAAGGCGCTTTGAGGTTCGTCACGTTGGCGAGCCATGCTTTCAAAAGGTGCGCCTTGTCGCCGGCAAGCAATTCGAGCCAACGATCGATCTCGGGATGGTATCGGGGTTTGATATCGCGCAAGGGGCACGGCGCCTCGACAATCGTTCGAGAGCGTTCGTCGAAGTAGGCACGTTGCGCCGATAGGCCCACGGCGACATCGGAGGCAATGAAGCCATAATCGCGCACGAGCCGATCGAGCCGCTTCGGGCTTCGCACGCCTTGCGCACTGATAGTGAAAAGCTCGATCCCGGCGGTCGTTGCCGGCGACAGATCTCGAAGCATGGCGTTCTGCGCTTCGTCGCTCGTGTATGGCCCGCGGTAGGCTTCGCCGACTCGGCAATAATAGTTCTTGCCCTTCTGAATGATCCAACGGGGAAGCGGGCCGAAGGCGTCGATCTCTTCGTCGGTGTAGGGCGTATCGCGATCGGTGCCGAAGGCGTCTCGGATCCGTTGCGACATCGCTTCGCGGTGTGCCCGCTCGGCTTGCTCTCGGGCTTCGTGAATCGCGGTTTGCGCTCGATCGATCTTGTATGCGACTTGCTCGACGGTTGGGCACTCGTCGGCTTGTCGGCTCATGAGTTCGAGACTCGGCGCGAAGTGGTTCGCGAGGCTTTGCGCGTCGGCTTCGGGCCAGCGATCGGCAAGCGTGAGAGATAGGCGAAAGATCGTATTGTCTCTCGCGCCGGGCTCGGCGAAGGGCTCGCCGTCGACGACTTTTTTCAACAGCGCCCCTTGCTCTTGGGCCTTGTCGTCTCGCTTGCGCCCGAGCGCCTTGCTGAAGCGCGCTAGCGCCTCGCGTGAGACGTTTTCACCGCCGCCGGCGGTTGGCGTTGCGGGCGGCGTCTCGGGCGCCGTGTCGGGCGTTTTGGGTGGGTTGCCGAGCAAGTCGTCGACGTCGACGGGCTCGCCGTCGAAAACATGGCTCCAAGCGGCGGCGATGTCGTCGGGCGTGTCGGGCATGAACGCGCCGAAGTAAAGCCGAGCGGGATCCTTGCAAGCCGGATCGGAGTAGCCGCCGAGCGCGGCGTTGATCGCTTCGTACACTTCGGGCCATTCGTCGGGCTCGACATCGCGCGAGAGCGGAAGGATCGCCCGCATGCAATTCGGCTTGCGGGCGTTGCTCCAAGTCGAGTGCATGAGGCAAGCCCAACCGTTGCGCTCGACCGCGTTTCCAAACGTGCCGATCGCGTCGTCGGTCACGCCGTCGAGATCGGCGACGAAGAGCGAGAGCGCTTGCACGTTGTCGTTGCCGCGGGTCGCGCCGGCGGGATAGCTCGCGGGGCTGAACGCGTCACACTTGAGCTTGTCGCCTTCGGGCTTGGGCTCGTGCGGCAACATCGCCGAGACGAACTCGGGCCAGGCGAAGGCGACGGGCTTGGGCTCGTTGTCGCGTGCGCCTCGGAAGATCGAGATCTTCAGTTTTCGCATCGGGTGCACCGGTCGGCGATCGGGATCTCATGCTCGCAACGATCGACGGCGTCGCGCTCGAAGCGATGAGGCAAGCGAGAGGCGCCGGTTAGCAGCCAATCGACCGAAACCCGATAAAGCGCGGCAAGGCGGGCGAGATCCGAGGCGCACGGTTCGGCGCGCCCGCGCTCCCAATTGGCGATCGTTGCGACGTGATACCCGAGAGCGGCGGCGACATTGCCTTGCGTTAAGTCGGCGGCGGCTCTTGCGGCTCGAAGGCGTGAGGCGAGACCCTTTAGAGACATGAGGGATCCCTTATATCGGCTTAGGGTTGAAAGGGCAAGCGCACGGCATGCGAAAGCGAAAAGCCGAACGGTCTCGGGCGGTTACGGGTCGGTGTCTCACTTGCTCAGCATGTCTCAGTTGGGTTTTTGCGAAGTGAGACACCTAATCCGGAATGATCTCTACTAGTTACACTAGTGTCTCAGTTGCTCAGTAACTCTATGACGTAAGGAAGGGTTGTTGTTATGAAAGTGGGATGAAGTGGGACATGGTAGGATAAGTTACAACACGTCTCTCCTATGGTTAATACACGTGAGCAGCTGAGCAGCTGAGACACCCGCGCGCAAGGCGCCGAGATCGTTTGCCTTTTTCGGGCGTCGGTGTCTCAAACCGAGCTGAGACATGCTGAGCAAGTGAGACACCTAGTAGAATCATTGGGTTTTTTCGTGTATCGTGATCCTATCGTGATCCAATCGTTGCCGACCGCATATGACCTCGAACGCCCTTGGAACCGCCAACCGTGCGACACAGAAGCCCGCTGGCGGGCGTTTCGCACCTACCGCGACCTTGTGCCTCCCCGCACGTTGCCCGGCGCTAGCAAGGCGCTAGCGAGCCCCGACGGGCGCCCGTTCTGTTTGCGCACGCTGTCGAAGTGGTCAAGCGACGACGCATGGCCCGAGCGCGTGCTTGCCTTCGACCGACATCTCGACGCGCATCGCGTGACCGTGATCGAAGACGCGCTTGCCGAAGACGCTCGGGCGGTTGCGAATCGCCATGCGTCGATCGCTCGCGATGCGATCGAAGTGGCGCACTCGCACGTGCGCACGTGGCTTGCGCAACTCGCCAACGGCGACGCCGTCGAAGTGTGGGAACCGAATGCAGTGCGCGGCATGTTGAAGGACATGATCACGCTCGAACGTCTCGTGCGAGGCGAAGCAACCGAGCGCGTCGAGCACGGCTTGTCAGGCGTCGACTTGGGCAAGCTGTCGATCGACGAACTCGAAGAGCTTCGACGACTCGAAGCAAAGGCGGGCGCCGGCGTGCTAGACTAGGCGGCGTGGTTGGCCCTTTCGTGGTGCCCCGTCGGGCTCGATGCTCGACGGGGCTTTTTTCGTGTAGGTGTGCAAGGCCCGTACCATAAGGCGATCCTTATACTGAACAAGTGTTAAGCCGAATCGTTTTCGAGGCGAAAACGGGTCCTAGGTAGGGTGCCCTTCGCGAGCCCTTCTAGGCCCCTTCTAGGCCCGGCAATCGGCATAAGGAAAAGTACTACATGTCGTTATAAGGGTAGGCTTATGCCTTACCTGAACGGGCGACGAAAGCAAGACGGGTGCCAAGCTATAAGGCTACCCTTATAGCTGGCACGGCTCGTGCTACGCGCGCTCGGGCGCGATTGAGTACTGTCAAGCGGGGCGGGCGAGGTCGAGCGGGTCGAGATCGCTCGACAAGAGCCGTGCCAACTATCGACCTTATCGAGCGAAGAAAAACGCCGATAGGACTTGACCGGGCATAAGGATAGCCTTATATCTATATACATGAAGACGACAACGAACACCGCCCCGACCCGCAAACTTCAGACTTGGATCAACGCCAGCGGTTGCCGCGGTCGCGTTGTCTCGACCAAGTGCGACCCGCGCAGTATCGCGAAGCGCTGGACCGCGGTTATCCGCTACAGCGGCGAAGCGCACACCGTCGTCGGTTCGAGCTTCTCTGAGATCCAAGGGCGCTATATGGATCTGTTCCGATAGCCCCGACCCCGCCCCGCACGAGCCCGTGAGCGCAAGCCACGGGCTTTCGACGTAGAACGTTGCCGCCGTGCCCGTGCCCGAGCGCACCCGCTCATACCGCCCGGTCGCCTACCTCGACGCGATCAACTTCCTTCGCTCGACCATCGCGACGCGCATCGGTGCGCCGCAAGGCGAAGGGCTCTTGACCCCGAATCAGGCGTCGGTTGCCTTCGGCGACTGGACCGAGCCCCGACACGAAGCCTTCGCCGAGCGCAACATGTGGGGCTTGTACAACGCGATCACGGAAGGGCTCAAGAAGGGCGCACCGGCCCGTACCATCGAGCGCCATGCGAACGCGCACTCGTTCATGGTCGGCATGTGCAGCACCGACCGCCCGAGCCGCCCGAGCGTCGCCAGCAACTAGGCCCCATTGTTCGGCCCAGAACGGCCCGCACACGCTCGACGTGTTGCGGGCGTTGCTGGTATAAGGAACAAGACGAACGCCCCGCCACGGGGCGCACAGCGCGAAAGGGAAGACATGCACGAAGAGATCAAGGAACAACTCTCGAAGACGTACATGCGCGGGTTCCGTGCGGCGGTGTCGGGCGCAGCTCGCCCGCCTGAGTCGCTTGTCGAGTGCGCGTTCGGGCGAGGGTACGAACAAGGGCTCGCAGCGGTGCGGCTCGCCGGGAATGCTGCCGCGCAATATGCCGAGCACGTCGTCGACTCGCCGGCGATGGCTCAAGCGGAAGCGAACGCCAAAGCGGGGCCGCGAGCTACGAGGCAAGCTTCACGGCATGACGGTCGACCTCAATCACTGGGCGAAGACAACGCCGCCCTATGACCCGCGCATGATTGCCGCCGCGCTCGACGGGCTCGTGCGCACGGCTATGTTCGAAGTCGACGTGCGCCCCGTGTGCACGTCGGCATTCAAAGAAGGCGTGAGCACTTTCGGTTCCGAGCCGCCGACGTGCCAGATCTGCGGCGAGCCGCCGCCGGGCAACTGTCCAAGGGGTTGCCCGTGAGCCGCTCTCACGGCCCCGCTACGGTGCTCGCCGCCTTGCTGGCGGGCGCACTGTTGGCTCACGTGCTCGGCGCTTCACGCCCCGCCCAAGCGGGCGCAAAGAGCGACGAAGCGCGAGCGCTCGAACGGATCGCGCGAGTGCTCGAAAAGAAGTGCAAGCCGTGATCCGCTACTACATGCGCGCCGTCGCGCCCGACGACGTGTGCCTTGTCGATCGCTTGCCGTGCTTCCGAACCGAAGTCGTCGTCGAGCGCTTGTGTAAGTGCGCACGTTGCGGGCTCGCGTGGTTCGCCGAAGTCGGCACGACAACCGAGCATCGTTGCGGCGGGCGTGTCGAGCGCTTCGAGGTTCCAACGAATGTCGAACCGTGATCAAGGGAGCAAGCGCGGCAACGCCAAGCTCGACGAAGACAAGGTCGCACGAGCCCGCCGACTGTACCTCGAAGGCTGGTCGGCGGGCTCGCTTGCGGCGCTCTTCGGCGTGACTCCAACCGTTATGCACTTCGCGATCGTCGGGCGCACTTGGCGTCACGTTCGCAACCCGCCGCCCGTGCGCAAGGGTTTGCGCCCTTGCTACTGGCGCCAGAAACCGTGTTAGGCTCGACACGTCGGCGCGGCCCTATCCCGCCGACACGAGCCCCGCACGCCCCGTGCGTTCGTAGCGTGCGGGGCTCACCTATTGTGTGGTAATAAGGATCTATGAACGCACGAAAAGAAACCACGATCGTCGGGCCTTGTCGAGATGTGCCCTTCGGTTCGATCATTCGTGAGGCTTGGCAAGCGTCGGGGCTCACGCAAAAACAATTCGCCGAACGCCTAGGCGTGAAGCAACCACGCGTCGCCGAGATCTTCGCGAGCGAGTCGATAACCGAACACTTGCTCGATCGGTGCGTCGCCGCTCTCGGGCACGAACTCGAAGTGCGAATCGTCGGAAGGGTCAAGCGATGAGCATCAAAGGCAAAGGCGGCGAGTTCGAGATCGTGCCCGCAAGGAAGGCGACACATGCCCCGCTCGACGAAGTGATCCGAGCGCTCGACGAAGGCGACGGCGCGAGCATTGCCGAGCACGGCGCCGACATCGCGGGTTGGCTCAAAGAGCTACGACGCTATCGCGAGACGATCACTTGCTCGGCGTGCGCTCGCACCGTGATCGGTCGGCACCCGGTGTGCCTCGATTGTTACGAAGCAAGCGTGCGCAAGTTGATCGGCGACAGTCTTCGAGACGTCGTCGGGAACGTGAACGACGACACGACGCGAGAGCGGATCAAGGCGAAGCTACGCACGATCCTCGAAAGGAAGATCGGGCGATGATCAAGAGCGCAATCGAGAGGCAACACAAGCGCAACGCCGGCGCCGTCGAGTGCGTCGCGTGCGGCGGCTCGGGCACGTCGAGCAAAGGCAAAGAGTGCGCGGCGTGCAAGGGCACGGGCTCGATCCCGAAAGCCAACTACAACGCACAACACTCGTCGAAGAGCAACGAGCACTATACGCCCGCCGAGATCGTGAACGCCGCACGGTTCACGCTCGGCGGGATCGATCTCGATCCGGCGTCGTGCACGCTCGCGAACGAGGTCGTGAAAGCGGCGGCGTTCTACGGGCCGGGATCGGAGTTCGCCGAAGACGGGCTCGGCGAACCGTGGCTTGGTCGCGTGTTCTGCAACCCGCCCGGCGGGCGAGCGCCCGACGGCATGCCGACGAAGAGCAATGCTGCCTTGTGGTGGATGGTACTTGCCGAAGCGTGGCGAACGGGCGAAGTCGAAGCGGCGATCTTCGTCGGCTTCACGCTTGAGATCTTGCGAAGCGCGCAAGGGCTCGACGTGCCGCAACCTCTCGACTTCCCCTTGTGCGTGCCTTCGTCGCGCATCGCCTTCGACACGCTCGGCGTCGAAGGCAAGTGCAACACCGAGAGCATCGGCAAGCGTTGCACTTCGTCGCAACCGACACACGCGAACGTGATCGTGTTCTTGCCGCCGCACCAAGAACACGACGCCGCCGACGCCGTCGATCGTTTCGTCGACGCCTTCACACCGATCGGGCGATGCCGGATCTGAAGATACCGATCGAACGGCTCGATCGCGAAGTCGTCATGCGCGACGAAGCGGGCTCACTACACCGCTTCGTGCGCATGGCGTTTCACCAAGTCGAGCCGACGCCGTTCGTTGACAATTGGCACATAGGGATCTTGTGCTCCTACCTCGAAGCGGTGAGCCGCGGCGAGATTCAACGGCTCGTGATCAACGTGCCGCCGGGCACCATGAAGTCGCTTTGCGTGTCGGTGTTCTGGCCCTTGTGGGAATGGCTCAAGAGACCTGAAACCAAGTGGATGTTCGCGAGCTACGACGCGACGTTGTCGGCTCGCGACGGGCGACGAATGTTGCGCGTCTTACAATCGAAGTGGTTTCAAAAGCGCTTCGATCCGAGGCTTACCGAGCTACGCCCGGCGGCGACCGACTTCGACAACACCGACGGCGGCTTTCGCTTCGCGACGTCGGTTGCCGGCAAGGCGACCGGGCGGCACGCCGACATTCAAGTTGTCGACGATCCGATCAAGCCGCACGACATGCGCGGCTCGTTGGCGGTCACGAAGAAAGCGATCGACAACGTGTCTACTTGGTGGAAGGAAACCATGCCGAGTCGGCGCGCCAATCCCGAAACCTTCCGACGCGTGATCGTGATGCAACGTTTGCACGAAGACGATCTTGCCGGCGAGATGTTGCGCGAAGGCGGGTGGACGCACCTTTGCTTGCCCATGCGCGCCGAGCCGACGAAGGTTTGCCCGTGCACCGATCCCGAGTGCACGCCCGAAGATCCGAGGCGCACCGAAGGCGAGTTGCTTTGGCCCGCCCGCTTCCCCGAAGTCACGGTGCGCGAAGACGAAACGACCGGCATGGGTCCAAGCGTCGCCGCCGCACAGAACCAACAACGCCCGACGCCGGCGAGCGGCGGCATATTCCAAAAGACTTGGTTTCGCTACTGGCACAACACGGCGGGCACGCCCGTGCCCAGCGATCCGAAGTTCCCGTGTCGTGATACCGAGTGCCGAGTGTTGCCCGAGTCGGGCACTTGGATCCAATCTTGGGATATGACTTTCAAGGGCACCGACGGCACCGACTTCGTCGCCGGCGGCGTGTGGTTGTATGACCCGCCCGACGCCTATCTCGTCGCGCAAGTGTGCGCCCGTTTGAGCTTCGTCGAGACGCTTCGAGCCGTGGTTGCCATGGGCAAGCGATACCCGCTCGCGTTCACTCGTTTGATCGAAGACAAGGCGAACGGGCCGGCGGTCGTGAGCATGCTCGAAAAGAAAGTGTCGGGGCTCGTGCTCGTGAATCCGCAAGGCGGCAAAGAGGCTCGCGCGCACGCGTGTTCGGGGCTCTTTGAAGCCGGGAACGTGTTCATTCCGCACGACGCGATCGCGCCATGGTCGCCAGCCTACCGCGCGCAAGTGTCGACTTTTCCGCGTGGCGTAAACGATGATATGGTCGACCAAACGACGCAAGCGTTGATCCGACTCCAACAACGACACGTGCCCTTCGTCGAAGCGATGAGAGCCGTGCAAGGGCAACTAGATGGGCAGTAACTATCTCTCGAAGGTTCTTCGGCAAGGCGGCGAGATATGGGGCGCGCTCTCGCTCGTGCGCGACAACTGGCAAAACGTCTTGACCGGTCTCGGCACGAGCCGAGACAAGACGGCTTACGGTCGCTTCGTTCGGCTTTCCGAGATCAACGAAACCGAGCTAACGAGCCTCTATCACCAGAACGACACGGCTCGAAAGATCGTCGCCTTGAAGCCGCAAGAGATGATGCGACAAGGCTTCGCCGTGAGCGTCGACGACGACACCGAAGCTTCGAGCGAAGTGTCGAAAGATCTACGTCGGCTCGACGTCGGTTTGAACGTTCGAGACGCGATGATATGGGGCAGGCTTTACGGCGGCGCGGTCGTGATCATTGGAGCCGACGACGGCGGCGGCGCCGAAGAGCCGTTGAACGAAGACGCGATCCGATCGGTGAAGTTTCTTCACGTCGTGGACAAGCGCTATCTCGTGCCCGACACCTACTTCGAGGATCCACTAAACGACGAGAACTTCGGCGAGCCGCAAACCTATCGCGTGGTCACTCGGCGCGGCGCAACGAACGTCGTGATCCACCGTTCGCGCTTGCTTGTCTTTGGCGGCTCGCACACGAGCGACGAAGAGCGCGACCGGTTGGGCGGTTGGGATCATTCCGTGATCGCGCCAGTCTACGACGTGCTTCGCATGTTCGACTCGGTTTGGAAGTCAGCCGAACATCTCATGTCGGATGCATCGCAAGCCGTGTTCAAGATTCAAGGGCTTATGAGCATGCTCGCCGGCGGGCAAAAAGACGTGCTCCAAACCCGCATGCAACTCGTCGACATGTCGCGCTCGGTTGCTCGCGCGCTCTTGCTCGACGCCGAAGCCGGCGAAGAGTTCACGCGAGAAGCGTCGAGCTTTACCGACGCGCAAAACATGCTCGAAAAGTTCATGATGCGACTCGCGAGCGCGGTCGACATTCCCGTAACGATCCTTATGGGTCGATCGCCCGCCGGGCAGAACGCGACGGGCGACGCCGACTTTCGTTGGTTCTACGACACGATCCGAACCGCACAAGAAAACGAGTTGCGCCCGCAACTCGAAAAGCTCGTGCGCCTCGTCATGCTCGCCGCCGACGGCCCAACGGGCGGCAAAGAGCCCGAAGCCTGGGGCTTGTCGTTCGCGCCCTTGTGGCAGAACACGCCAAGCGAACAAGCCGAACTCGAAAAGAAGCACGCCGAGAAAGACAAGATCTATATCGACGCCGGCGTTGTGCTTCCCGAAGAGGTTGCGCTTTCACGATACCGGCCCGAGGGTTGGAGCGCCGACACGACGATCGATCGCGAGCTTCGCGAAGAGATGCTCGAAGCCGAAGCGACGATGCCGGCGGCGACCGACGAGCCCGCCGACAACGAGCCCGTCGACGAGCCCGAAGCGACGGGCGGCAACGTCGTGCTCGCGCCGACCGACATTGCGATCGTCGTGACCGTGAACGAAGCGCGCAAGTCGCAAGGCTTGCCCAACTGGCCCGACGCCGACGAAGGCAACTTGACCGTCGCCGAGTTCAAGGCGCGCAAAGAAGCCGAAGGTGCCGAAGTTGGCGCCGCCGAAGGCGAGGTTGCCGCCGACGAGATCGCGCCGAAGCCCGACATGCCGCCGGCGATGCAAGCGCAACAATCGGCACCGTTCGGCGCGCCCGCCGCCGAGCCCGACGACGAACCGCCCGTGCCGCCGTCAGAACCGCCCGAGAGCGAGCCCGAGCCCGACGACGAGTAAACCATGCCGCCCGCGCGCATCGCCGCTACACGGCGCCGTAGGGCGCTAGCAAGGCGCATCCCAAGCCGCGCCGTGCGCCGTGCGAACTCGCCGCGCCCGCCGCGGGCGGCGGCGCTCGCTATGACGAAGGCGATCAACTCGAAGCTCGGGCAACTCGAAGCCGTGATCGAACGGCTCTTGTTTCCCGTGCTCGACGAGTTCGCCGAGCGCGGCGAGCGCCCGATCGCGTTTTCGATCGACGAGCCCGACGACGCTCGAACGAGAGTCGACGCCGCGATCCCGCGCTACGTCGGGGCGCGCCTCGAAGCGATCGATCTACACCTTGCCGAGATCTTCGACGAGCGCGAGCTTGTTGACGGGCTCGAAGTGATCGGCAAGCGCGTCTCGACGATCAACGCTACCGAGCTTCAACGTGTGGTCGGTGTCTCGATCCGAGAAGCCGCGCCCGAGATTGCCTCGAACATTGAAGCGTGGCGAGCGTTGAACGTGAGCCGAATCAAGTCGCTTGCCGGGCAAGAGCTTGTCGAGATCACGCAATTGCTAGAGTCGTCGGAATTGATCGGGGCGCGTGTCGAGGTTCTTCGCAAGGCAATCGAGGATCGCTTTTCGGTCACGCGCTCGAAGGCGGCGTTGCTCGCTCGCGACCAAACGCTAACGCTCAATTCACAGATCGCGAAGGCGCGGCAACAAGCCGTCGGGATCTCCGAATACGTGTGGACAACGAGCGGCGACGAGCGCGTGCGAACCTTCGACGACGGCAACACGGATCATTCGATTCTCGACGGCAAAACGTTTCGTTGGGACACTGGCGCCGACGTCGGCGACGGGCGAATGTTGAATCCCGGCGAAGACTATCAATGTCGTTGCACGGCGTTTCCAGTGCTCGCCGAGCTAGCCTAAAGCGTCTTTAGGGCAATCGTCGAACACGTTGCCGAGCCCCGCTTCGGCGTGGTAATTCTGCCGAAGTGAGCATGAAGCACGTCGAGCGATTGGACTTTGGACGATTCACCAAAGTAGAACGCACGCCGCAAGGCGGGCTTCGTGTGCCGTCGAACCTCACACGGATCGGCGTGTTCGTTTACACGTTGCCCGATGGCACGAAGCGCCGAGAGCTTCGGCCCGCCGCCGAAGTGTTCGCCGAAGATTCTCTCGGTACGCTCGCCGGTGCGCCGGTCACGGATCTACATCCGAACAAGCCCGTGCGCCCTAGCAACTGGCGCAAGCTCTCGATCGGTCACGTTGCCGACGACGTGCGCGGCGACGGCAAGTTCGTCTCGGCGAAGCTCTTGATTCAAGACGCCGAAGCGATCGCCGCCGTCGAGCGCAAAGACCGTTGCGAACTCTCGTGCGGCTACTCATGCAAGCTCGACGAGACACCCGGCGAACTCGACGGCGAGCGTTACGACGCGATCCAAAGAGACATTCGCTATAACCATGTTGCGCTTGGTCCCAAGGGTTGGGGCAGGGCGGGCGCCGAAGTCGCGTTGCGGCTCGACGCAAAAGGCAATCAAGTTGCGGCGGGTGAACCGTCGTCGAAACCGAACGAGGCTCAGATCATGAAGTACACGATCGACGGCGTGACCTACGACACGAACACGCCCGAGTTCATGCAAGCGCTCGCGCTTCGAGACAAGCGCGTCGACGGCGAGATCGAAACACTCACGGGCGAGCGCGACACCGCGAGCGCCGAGCGCGACGCCGCGATCAAGGATCGCGACGACGCAAAGAAAGCGCTCGACGAAGCGAACGATCCGAAGCGGCTCGACGCTCTCGTGACCGCCCGTGTTGCGGTCGTGAGCAACGCCCGGCGCGTGCTCGGCGACGAGTTCAAAGCCGACGGCAAGAGCGAGCGCGAGATCATGATCGAAACGATCGTGCACACCGACGACAAGTTCGACGCCGACGGCAAGAGCGACGACTATGTGCGCGCCTACTTCGAGGCGAGCACGAAGAGCACGAAGCGTCACGACGAAGGCGGCGACGGGATCGGCGCCGCTCGAAGCGCCGCGAAGAGCGCGCCCCGCGGCGGTCGCAAAGACGGCGAGCGCGAAGACGACAACACCGACGAGAGCGATCGCTACGACGCCGAAGCGGCGCACGCTCGCATGCTCGCCGACAACGCCGAAGCGGCGACCAAACCGCTTCGCTTCTCTCGGGACAACTAGGGCTCACGGGCTCGAAGGTAGGAGCAACGAACATGCAAACTGTATACGCAACCAACATGCCCGTCGCCCGCGCCGGGCTCGTCGCCGATTCGGGACTCGTGCAAGACACGATCTCGCGCTTGGCCGAAGACGCCGCCGGCGCCAAAGCGGGAACCTTCGTGGTTCCCGGAACCGACGCCGAGCGTCAAGCGGTCGTGCCGACAACCGCCGCCGAGATCACCGACGGCGACGGGCTCGGCGTCGTCATGTATGACGCCAGCAAAGAGCCCGGCAAGACCGCCGCGGCGCTCGCCGCCGGCAACGAATACGACGTCGAAGAGATGTTGCCCGTCATGCAAAAGGCCCGCGTTTGGGTCTTGTGCGATGCCGCCGCAACGATCGTCGCGAACACGCCGGCGTTCGTTCGTTACGACACTGCGTCGACGCCCGCCGGGATTCTCGGCGCTTTCCGCGAAGACGTCGACACCGCCGACGCCGCCGCGCTTCCCGGTGCGTTTTTCCGGTCGGCGCATCGCGACGTCGACTTCGACGGTGCGGGCATGCAACGAATCGCGCTCGTCGAGATCAACTTGCCGACGGCGTAGCCGAAAGCCCCAACAGAACGAATTGAAGGAACAACGAAGATGCCTCCGACGCTTTTCGAATCCCCCGCTTTTTTGGCGCGGCTCCAAGCCGACGTCTTCCAGCACTGCAACATTCGACTCGATGCCGGCGAAACCGCCGCGCTCGCGAAGCAACTCGAATTCGTTTACGCGAAGACATACGACGTCAAGCACGCCGAGTTGAAAGCTCGGCGCTTCATCCCGATCGACACGAGCGTCGACGCCGCCGCCGAATTCTTCACCTATCGGCAGTGGAACATGTTCGGCATGGCGAAGTTGATCGCAAACTACGCCGACGATCTTCCTCGTGTCGACGCGCTCGCGAAGGAATTCCCGGCGCCGATCAAGTCGCTTGGCGCGAGCTACGGCTACTCGATTCAAGACATGCGCCGCTCGGCGAAGGCGGGCTCGCAACTCGAAACTCGGCGTGCCGCCGCGGCTCGCCGTGCGCACGAGCAGAGCTTCGACGAGATCATGGCGAACGGCGACGCCGACGCCGGGCTCGGCGGGTTCCTGAACAACGCAAACGTGCCCGTCGTCGGAGCGGTCACGGGCGCATGGGTCACGACGCCGGCGACGCCGCTTCAGATCGTCGAAGATCTGAACACGCTTGCAAACGCGATCGTGACGAACACGCTCGAACTCTTCGTGCCCGACACGTTGATCCTCGACAACGTGTCTTTCGCGTTGATCAACTCGACGCCGATGTCGCTCACGGGCGACGCCGACAAGACGATCCTTCGGTTCTTCTTGGACAACACGCCCTACATTCGCAACGTCGATCAGTGGAACAAGCTCAACACCGCCGGCGCCGCCGGTGTGTCGCGAGCCGTTTGCTACTACCGCAACGAAGAGGTTCTTGCCGGCGTCGAGCCGCAACCCTTCGAGCAATTCCCGCCGCAGTGGCGCAACCTCGAAGCCGTGATCCCGACGCACTCACGGATCGGCGGTGTGCGGGTACAGTACCCGCTTGCCATGGCATACATGGACGATCTGTCGGGCTAGCCCTTCGGTCGCACAACGCCGCGAAGTCACGCCTAGGAAGTGTGGCCATGCGAGCCCGAGAGCGCTTCGGCGCCTCGGGCTTTCGCGGTGAACCCGAACGCACGAAAGGTTTCGACGATGGCAACGATCAAGAACACTGAAGCCCGGTTGATTCAAGGCCCGCCCGTTGCGGGGCACAAGCCGCCCCGTTGGCTTCCCGGAAAGAACCCGCTCGACTTGTCTTATTGGGGCAAGGTGAAAGATCGATCCGACATGAAGCGTTGGCTTCGTCTCGGTTGGCTCGAAGTCGACGAGCGCGAAGAGATGCCGGATCCGAACGTGCCGCCGACCGACGAAGAGCTTGCCGAGTTCGAGACGAAGGATCTTCGGGCGGCGCTCAAGAATCCGACCGTTCCCGTTCAATGGCACCCGTCGCTCGAAGCCGAGCTTGCCAAGCGCGAGAGCGCCGAACTTCAAGCACGCTTGCCGCCGGCGAAGCCGCCGAGCAACGAAGATCGCAAGAGCCTCTCGGGCTTGAAAGTCGAAGACGCCTTGCCCTTGATCGCCGCCGAGTCGGATATCGACACACTCGAAGCTTGGTCGCAAGCCGACAAGCGCAAGTCGATCGACGAAGCGATCGACGCACGCTTGACCGAACTCGCTCTCGACGGCGACGAAGGCTAAACGATGGCAGTAGAACGCCGCGACTTTCTCTCTCGGTTTCCCGAGTTCGAGCCCGCTTCAAAAGCCATGATCGAAGCGGCGCTCGACGAAGCCGAGAGGAATGTCGACGACGCGATCTTCGGCAGCAAGACCGACGACGCGATCCGTTGGAAGACGGCGCACCTACTTGCGATCTCGCCGTTCGGGCAACAAGCCCGCTTGATCGCGAAGGATGGATCGACAACTTACGGCAACCGCTTCGTCGCGCTCGCGAAGAGTATGACACCAGGTTTCAGGGTAGCGTGAGACATGCCGCGCAACGTTCGCATTACCGATCGAGATAGAGGCTTCAAGGCGCTTATGCGGCGCGTGAAGAAACTCGCTCGCGGTCGTGCGGTTACTGTCGGTGTGCACTCGGGCGCGGGCGGCGCGCCCGCCGGCGGCGGCGGTATGTCGGTCGGCGATGTCGCCTCTATTCACGAGTTCGGGCTCGGCAACAATCCCGAGCGCTCGTTCGTTCGAGCTTTCGCCGACGACAAGCGAGACGAAGCGGCGAAAGTCGAAGCGCGTCTTGTGGCAAGTGCAGTGAAGGGAACGAACACCGTCGACGACGCGCTCGAAAAGTTCGGGCTTTGGCTCGTTGCCGCAATGCAAAAGAGAATCCGCGGCGGTATCCCGCCCGCGCTCGATCCCGTGACTATCGAACGCAAGGGATCTTCAACACCGTTGATCGACACGGGGCAACTCGTGTCGAGCATCACGCACAAGGTCGAGTAATGGCGATCCCTTGGGACACAATCCGGCCCGCCTTGCTCTCGCTCTTCGGCGACTTGAGCGCACTGCAAACGGTTTGGATCGACAAGCGGCGCCCGTACATTGACACGCGGGCGCAAGCGGTTGTCTTGCTCCGTGTGCGCACGAGCGAAGGCATAGGCGTCGACGATCGGCGATACACCGATCTCGGGCTCGCCGCGCCCGAGCCGACGCTTGAAGAAACCGCAAACGGGCACCGTCGCGTCGGGCTCGACGTTCGCGTTGAAAGCTTTCGGCACGACGACGATCGTTTCGCGTTCAATGCTGCCGAAGAGATTCGGACCAAGCTACTTTTCGGTTCGTCGCTCGCGAGGCTTCGAGCCGTGAACGTTGCGGTTGTGCGTGCGGCGCAAGTCGTCGACGTGTCGGGCGTGATTCAAGACGACCGGGCGACTTCGGTTGCCGTGCTCGACTTGATCTTGAACGTCGGCGTGTGCATCGCCGACGACGCCGAAGAGAATCGAGTTTACAACATTGAGAGCGTCGATCCGGTCGGCGTGATCCTTCCCGATCCGTAGGAGCCCGAAGCATGAGCCTCGAAGATATCATCTCGGTTTCAATCACCGCCCAAACAACGACCGTTTCGCGGCTCGGCTTCGGTACGCCGTTGATCGCCCGAGCGCACAACGTGATCGCAAGTGTTGTGCGTCAATACAAGACGCTTACCGCTATGACCGACGACGGTTGGCCCGCAACCGATCCCGCCGTGCTCATGGCAACGAAGATCTCGTCGCAGAACCCGAAGCCCGCCGCTTGGAAGGTCGGCAAGCGAGCGAGCGCCTTCGATCAATCCGTCGAGATCGAATGTATCAACGTGACCGAAGGATACACTTATGAGTTCGACATCGTCGTCGGAACCACGACAACGTCGATCTCCTATGTCGTGCTCGCGGCGGCAACACCGACGACGGTTGCCGCGGCAATTGACGCGTTGATCAACGCGATCTCGGGTGTCACTTCGACCGCGGCTCTCGGCGTGATCACGGTCGACACCGACACGTCGGGCGCGCTCGTCGACTATGTCGGCTTCGACGAGCCCGACAACTTCACGATCAAAGATGTGACAACCGATCCGGGAATCGCCGCCGACTTGACCGCGATCGAGACCGTCGATCCCGACGGATGGTATGCGCTTTTGCTCGACTCGAACAGTGAAGCCGAAGTGCTCGCGGCGGCGGCTTGGATCGAGGCGCGCAAGAAGATCTTCTTGTGCAACACGACCGATTCGGAAGTCGTCGATAACACCGTGACCGACGACGTTATGAGCGATCTGCAATCGTTCGCCTATGCGCGCACGGCTTGCATCTATTCGCAAGCTCGCATGCTCAATTGGAGCGGCGCGGCTTGGGCGGGCAATCGCTTGCCTGCCGATCCGGGCTCGTCGACTTGGGCTTTCAAGACCCTTGCGGGCGTGCAAGTCGACGGCAACTTGACCGGCGGGCAAGTCGCCGTGATCGAGAGCAAGGGCGGGAACGTCTATCGCACGATCGCCGGCGTGAACGTGACGACGTTCGGGATCACTAGCTCGGGCGAGTATATCGACGTGACTCGCTTCATTGATTGGCTCGACTCTCGGATCAAGGAACGAATCTTCGGCGTGTTGATCAACAACGCCAAGATCCCTTATACCGACACGGGCGTCGATCTCATGCGCGGGCAAGTGCTCGCGCAGTTGTTCCAAGGGATCACGGTCGGCGGGCTCGCCGCCGATCCCGCTCCGGTCGTTACGGCGCCGCTCGTCGCCGATATCGATCCCGCCGACAAGGCGGCGCGGATCCTCCCCGACATCTTTTTCCAAGCGACGCTCGCCGGCGCGATTCACCAGTTGGTGATCTCGGGCGTGCTTTCGGTCTAGTCGCGCAACTGTAGGAGCAAGCGATCATGAGTTTCAAAGTCTACGACGCGAACGAGGTCACGGTGTCGATCGCCGGGCTTCCGATCGAAAGCGGTTACGATGACGGCGAGTTTTGCCGAATCGAGCAAGAAGCCGACGACTTCGTCGATAAGGCGGGCACCGACGGCGAAGTGACTCGAAGCAAGACGAACGATCGCCGAGCGACGATCTCGGTGATCCTCATGCAATCGAGCGCGGGCAATGCGCTCTTGTCGGGCTTGAACAACATCGATCGACTCGCCGGCAACGGCGCGGGCGTCGGGCCTTTGCTCGTTCGCGATCGGCAAGGCACATCGCTCTATGCCGCCGCCGAGTGTTGGATCTCGAAGCCGCCCGACGTGTCGTTCGATCGCGAGCCGACGGCGCGCGAGTGGACATTGCGTTGTGCGAACCTCGAAAGGTTCGACGGCGGCAACTGACAACAATCAACAACGCACGGGATAGGGATAGGGCAACATGAGAGAGACGAAAGCAAAAGAGATCGGGGATCGGGGATATTCGTATCACGTGATCCAATTCGGGGCGCGGGAAGGCGGGCGCGTGCTCGTGCGCTTGCTCAAGATGTTGGGCGGCGTTGCGGGCACGGCGATCGAAGGCGCGACGCTCGACGAAAACGAGCAAGCCGAAACGGCGCTCGTGTCGATCGGTATGAGCACGGCGGGCAAGATGTTGTCGAACTTCGCCGAGACCGTGAGCGAAGACGACTTCGATTACTTGATCGACAAGTTCGCGCCGACGACTTCGGTTTCGGGCGGCGACTTCAAGGGCGCCGTTCCCTTGTCGACCGAAGGCGTTTTCGATCTACACTTCGCCGGCGCGTATCCCGAACTCGGGCAATGGTTGCTCTTTGCTGTCGAGGTAAACTTCGGCAGTTTTTTAGGCGAAGGCGGCATCTTGCAAAAGGCGCAAGCGATGGCAAACGTTCGCCCGGTTTCGACGGCAAAGGCGGCAAGCGCGTCCAAGTCGAGATCCCCGAACACCTCCGCGACGAGTGGACGATCTGGCGCGTAGCTAGCTCGCCACACTTCAACGATTCTCTTGTCGATATCGAAACGAATTGGAGCCTAAACGATCTACATGATGCACTCGACGTGATCGACATGCTCGAAGAGCTAGAACGGCGTCGAGCCCCATCGCCGAGAAAGTGAGAGCATGGCACTTCGAGAGATCATTGCCCGGTTCGGTTTCCAAGTAGATTCGAGCGGGCTCACGAAAGCGAAGTCGGGGATTGCCGGCGTCGTGTCGCAAGCTCGCGTCTTCGGCGCGGCGATTGCGGGCTCGGTTGTCGTGCGCGGGATCGCGAACTTCGTCGACGAGATCACGACCGCCGGCGACGCGCTCGGCAAGACGGCGACGCAACTCGGGCTCTCGGGCAAAGAGTTGCAAGCGTGGCAAACGGCGGCGGGCTTCGCCGGTGTCGAGGCGACGAACCTCAATCAAGGGTTTCGGATCCTAGGCAAGAACGCCTTGCTTGCTCAGCAAGGATCGAAGCAAGCCGCCGACGCCTTCGACACGCTCGGCGTTTCTATCGAAGACGCGAGCGGCAATCTGAAGCCGGCGAATCAACTCGCACGCGAAGCGGGGATCGCGCTCGGCGGGCTCGAAGATCGAACGAAAGCCGTCGGGCTTGCGCAACAAGTGTTCGGGCGCGCCGGCGCCGCACTCTTGCCCTTGTTCAAAGATGGCGCCGAAGGGCTCGACGCCGCCTTGCGCAAGCTCGAAGAGTTCGGCGGCGGGCTCTCGGATACTTTGATCCCGCTCGCCGAAGAGAGCCGCGATCGATTCTTCGAGTTCGAGATCGCGACGACGTCGCTCAAGTCGCAACTAGCGGTCGCGCTCTTGCCCGTGTTGAATCAAGTCGTGCTCGGGCTCTCGAAGGTCATAGCCTGGATCTCGAAGGCGACCGCGAACACTGAAGTGTTCAAGTCCCTTATGATTGCGCTCGGGCTCGCAATCGGGAAGATCGCGATCGCGAAGTTCGGCGGCTCGCTCTTGAAGCTCGCCCGAGCGGCGGCGTTGCCGTTGCTCAAGTTCGCACTCTTGTTCTTGCTCGTCGACGACTTGATCGCGCTCTTCGAGGGTCGCGGTTCTGTGATCGGCGAGTTGATCGACAAGATATTCGGCAAGGGCACGGCGAAAGCGATCGTCGACGGGATCGAGGGCATTGGCAAAGCCGTTGCCGACGTGATCAAAACGGGCGACTTCGAGGCGTTCGACAAGGCTCTCGAAGACATCTTCGGCCCGATCGGATCCGACATCGTAGGCGACATCGTTTTTACGTTCGAGATGATCGGCGAAGTGATCGACGCCGCGCTCGACGGGATTGCCCTCAAGCTAGACGGGTTCTTGCAATCGATCGCCGATTGGATCAACTCGGTTTCGCAAAGTATCGCCGACGGTGTGAAGGCGTTCGGCGAAGCCGCCGCCGAACTCGGGCAAGCCATAATCGACGGCATCGTCGACGCGATCAAGGAAGGCGCCGAAGCGGTCGCCGACGCGCTCGGCGCGGTCGCGAAAGGTGCGGTGAAAGCCGCAAAGAAACTCGTCGGCGCTTCGAGCCCTTCGAAGCTCTCGGCGAAGCTCGTCGGCGCGCCTCTTGCCGAAGGCGTTGCCATGGGCGCGAAGGATGCCGCTCGCGCCGCCGCCAGAATGAGCGCTAACGCGCTTTCGGCGGCGTCGGGACTCGAAGCCCCGCGGGCGATCTCGGCGCCCGCACGGGGCGGCACGGGCGCGGGAATCGCCGGCGGCGTCGTGTTCAAGAGCGAGATCGCGCTAACGGTTCACGGCGGCTCGGCGAGCGACCCGCAGATCCAAAAGCTTCGGCAAGGTATGCGAACCGAGTTGCACGACAACCGGCGCGCCATGCTCGACGCCCTAACGCAACTTGTCGAGGTTCCAACATGACGGCGTTCATTGTTCCCGACGACGACTCGGGCCGGATCGTTACGTTCGACGTGATCGAAAACGAGCTACACGAGAGCGTCGTCGAAGTCTCGGATCACCCGGTCGAAGTTGGCGTGAACGTTTCCGATCACGTGCGCCCGCTTCCCGAGCGCCTCTCGCTCACCGCCTACACAACGAACACGCCGATCGCAATCAACCCGTTCACTCAAAGAGGCGAGCACAAGGCGATCGCTTTGAACGTGCCTCAGTGGACCGTGCCCGTTGAACCGACGCCCGGCGCGCTCTATCGAGCGGGCTTGCAAGCGCTCGGCTCGCTCTTCGGCGAGCCCGAGCGGGTCGCGACGGTTCTCACTTTCGCCGACGCCTTCAATGCGATCTATGAAACCTTCGAGATCTTGCAAGAGCTTCAAACGAACGCCGTGCTTTTGCAGATCGTCACACCGATCAAAGTCTACGAAGACGTGATCCTTGAACGCGTCGCCGCGCCTCGCAATGCGGGCGACGCCGGCGTTGCCTTCGGGCTCGACGTGCGACAACTTCGCGTTGTCGAATCGGGACAAGTCGCCGCGCCGCCCGTGCCCGCCGACGACGTGCCCGGCGGGCACCCGCTCTTGAACAAGGGCGGGCAAGGCGCGAAGCCGCCCGGCGCCGGCGAAGACGAAGGCAAGGGCGGGTCGATTGCCTACAATCTCCTATCGGGACAAGGGTTGCTGTAATGCCGTTGATCGTTCCCGTGTTTCCCGGCGAGCCTCTCTACGAAGAGCGCGTGCGGCTCGAAGGTCGCGACTATATCTTTCGGTTCGATTGGAACAACCGAGAGCAACGCTTCTATATGGGGATCAAGAATCAAGACGGCGAGAGCTTGATCGCTGGCTTGAAGGTTCTCGCGAATTGGGGCTTGCTCACTCGGCACCACTTCAATCCCGATCTCCCGCCCGGCGAGTTGATCCCGATCGACTTGGAGCAAGGTGGCACGCCGCCGACCTTCAACGACTTCGGCACCCGTGTTCGCTTGTTCTACTATGCGAGCGACGAAGATCTTTCGGAGTTCGCGCCGTGACCGTTCTATTCAAACGCGCCGCCGAGATCGTACTAGACACGATCCAATTGACGATCGCCGGCAATGAACCTTCGTCGGCGCTCGACGTGGCGTTTTCGATCGAGCGCTCTTTGAAGCCCGACCCGAACACCGCCGAGATCCAAGTGTGGAACTTGAACGAGGATCACCGATCGCAACTCGAAGACGCCGAGCGGATCCCTTGCACCGTGAGTGCGGGCTATCTCGATTCGATTGCGTTGATCTTCTCGGGCACGCTCCGAACCGCTTTCACGGTTCGCGAAGGGCCGGATCTCGTGACGACTCTTGCTTCGGGCGACGGCGAGAAAGAGTATCAACGATCACGCGTGAACCTCTCGGTTGCGCCGAAGACTCCTAACCCGTCGCTCATGCAACAGATCACGAAAGCGATCGGGATCGGCGAAGGCAACCTCGGCACGGCGACGCCGCAACTACTCGCCGCGCCGGCGATGTTGCCGCAAGGCGGCGTGCTCTCGGGCTCGGCGTCGCAGATCATGACGCGCACGGCGCAATCGCTCGGCTTCGAGTGGAGCATCCAAGACGGCGCTTTGCAGCTATTGAAGGTTGCGACGCCGCTTGCCGCGACGGCGGTTTTGCTCACACCCGAAACGGGGCTCGTCGGTTCGCCGTCGGTCGACAACGAAGGGATCTTGTCGGCGCAGTGTCTTATGATCCCCGACGTGTTTCCCGGTCGCTTGCTCGTGCTCGAAAGCGAGAGGCTCTCGGGAAGCTATCGCATAGAGAAGTGCAAGTATTCGGGCAACACCGCCGGCCCGGATTGGTATGTTGATATCGAGGCGAAGAAACTGGGTTGACCATGGGAGCAGAACCAACACTTACCGAGATCGTGCGGCTCGCTATCGAGTCGAAGTTGCTCGACGTTCACGTGTCTTTGCCGTGTCGCGTCGAGAGCTACGATCCGGCAACGATCACGGTCGAAGCGTTGCCCATGGTGCGGCGTGCGATCGAAGACGCCGACGGCAAGATCCAACACGAAGAGTTGCCGCCGATCCCGAACGTGCCCGTGTTGTTCCCGAGTTCGTCGGCGTTTTCTGGTGCGTGGCCGCTTGTGCCCGGCGACTTCGTGCTTGTCGTGTTCTGCTCGTCGGCGATCGGTTCTTGGCGAGAGTCGGGCGACATCGCCGATCCGGTCGACTTGCGGCGGCATGATCTGTCGCACGCCGTTGCGATCCCTTGCGTATGGCCCGCCGCCCAAGCGCCGACGAAGATCGCCACGAACCCGACGGCGATGTTGCTCGAAGTGAACGCGCCCGCGACACACGTGCAGGTCGGCGAACTGGCTTCGTCGTTCGTTGCGTTGTCGAACAAAGTCGAAAGCGCTCTCAGTGATCTGGCCGATGCAATTGTGAACGCGGGCATTTTTGCAGGCGATGGCGGGGCGACTCTGCAAACAAGCGCTAAGACGACTTTGACGGGCAAGGGTTGGACCGGGGGCGGATCGATTCCGCCTGTAGGTTTGACCGCAGCAACCAAGCTCAAGAGTGAATAACCAATGACACTTCAATTCAGTGTGAACAATTCGATCAGCTTGAGCGGCGACGTTTCGGTTCGGGAGTACTTGTTTCAGTGGAAGGAATTTATGGTTGCTAATGGGTGGACAGTCCCCCAATCTAGCAATGGTACGACGGGAGGGAGCACCGGTGGGACTGGCAGTGGCGGAGTCGGAGATCATATTATCGACCGCGACGATCTAAACCAGCACAATCCCGGTGTTAGCGAATCGTGGTTCGTGCTCCGCTCGCCCGACGGTCGTGAGATGAAGTGGAACCGCTACAATTCAAGCGGCAATGTTTGGTACATGTCTTACTCCCCAAGCGATGGTTTCCCTTTTTCCGGAGCTGCGGGATATCCGGTAGGGAATCAGCCGGACAATCCTGCAGACAATGTCGAGGTTATTGGCGCCACTAGGGACTTATGCACTGGGGGCAATATCCAAGTTCACATGTGTTGCGACGATGAAGCGCCATACTCTTTTTACAGTTGGGTTCACAATGCCGGCAACTTCAATACAGGAAGACACTTTCTTGCAATGGTTCCGATCACGACCGAACAACCGGGCGATACGGATCCGGTTGTCTTCGTTGTGACCGGGAACAACGAAACGGTAACGTATGCCAATCTAGACGACGAGATCGCAGTCAGCATCGCTTCACGCACTGTGGGCTATATGCCGAATCAAGGCGTTTATGTGGGAATGGCACTGGGCGGGATCGAGACACAACGAGGTGTTTGCTTCCCGTCGGGTATTAGTCAAGACGACAACGGTGCGGATCCGTCGATCCCTCTTCTGCCTGTACGCAATGCCTCGCAAGGCAATGGGGGCTTCAAAGGCTTCTCTACGTTCATGCAAAACAACGGAGTTGCACGCGCCGGAGGCGAGACTTTTGCTTCGCGAACAAGGATCTCTGTTGGTGATTACAACATGCCTTGGGATGGGGCAACGCAACCGGTTGCGAGCTAAGTCATGGCCGATTGGGACCAAACATATAACGAGATCGTTTTGGTGCCTTTGCAGCGGTGCCAATTCGCCGATACCTTGGATCCGGTAATTGACAACTTCAATCCGCCCGTCGGCACACCGCTAGTTCGGAGCGATTCGGTTTCGTTTGACGTGACCGACAACCGCGCATTGCGCCGCGCTCTCGTGCTCGTGACTCTCGACGGCGAGACTTATTGTGTTCATGACGGCTTCGCTTTTCGAGGCGAGTTCGCAAACCCGCAATCGTCGCGAACGCCTATCGTCGGCGGCTATCACTATATCGTGAAACGCAACGGCGGTTGGACCACACCGCCGACCTTCGAGGTTCTTGCCATCGACACAAGCGGAAACGAGGCGACCTAATGCCGCTCCCTTCCTACAGCTTCCCGCTATCGGTCACGCAACCGACCGTCGTCACGAGCGCCGACGGCGATCTCGACGGGCTCTTGCCCTTCGCGACGTTCGCCCGAGTCGAAGCGACGGGCGACATTGAGATCCCGCCGCGCATCGTGCGAGGCGTCGAAGCGATCCGCTTGCGGCTCGTGTCGCGCTTGAAGTTTTTCAAGCGTGAATGGTTCTTGGACCTTCGGCAAGGCATGCCCTACTTCGAAGCGGTGTTCGTCAAGAATCCCGATATCTCGCTCGTGCAATCGATCTTCCGTCGTGCGATTCTCTCGACGCCCGGCGTGCTCACGGTGGCGCGCATGGTGACAACCTTTGATCGCGGGGCTCGCTCTTTCACAATCGATCCACTTGAGATCGTGCTAACCGGCGGCGTCGTATTCCGAGCGCAACCCGACGAGTTTATCATCGCCTTGCCGGGCAACATTACGGAGCAATAAGCAATGGCTTTCGTCGACGCAACCGGTTTGCAGATCAAGACGATTGAAGAGATCCTCGAAGAGCTTTCGACGCAACAGAAAGCCGAGATCGATTCGACGTTGAACACGGCGCCCGACGAACCGATCGGCGAGTTGAACGGGATCTTTGCGGCGCAGTGTCGCGAATTCTGGGAAGTGCTCCAAGTCGCCTATAACGGTTTCAATCCCGACGCCGCCGAAGGGTTCTTGCTCGAAAAGCTTTCGGCTCTCACGGGCACGCTTCGCGAAGGCGCAACGAAGAGCACGGTTGAGCTAACGTGCGATATCGACGCCGCGACGACGATCATTGCGGGCACGCACTTCGCGCACGTCGTCGGCGATCCCGACAACCGTTGGACGCCCGTTGCCGACTACACCGCCGCGGGCGGCGGCGCGCAACCGGTAGACTTTGAAGCCGAGTTCGCCGGCGCAGTGATCGCGAACGCCGCGACGATCACGGTTATCGCGACACCGGTCACGGGTTGGAACACTTGCACGAATGCCGCCGACGCTACGATCGGAAAAGAGATCGACAACGACGCCGAGTTGCGGCAACGGCGAGAGGAAGAATTACGGGCGACGGGCTCGGCAACGCTCGACGCGATCCGTGCCGACGTGCTCGCCGACGAAGACGTGTTGCAAGTGAGCGTCTTCGAGAACACGAGCGACATCGTCGACGCTAGCGGCTTGCCGCCGAAGTCTATCGAGGTTGTCGTGTACGACGGCAACCCGCCCGTGCTCTCGAATTCCGAGATCGCGCAATTGATCTTCGACACGAAAGCCGCCGGGATCCGTGCCTTCGGTCTCGAAAGCGGTGTCGCAACCGATTCGGTCGGCGCGTTTCACACGATCCACTTTTCGCGACCTACCGAGCGCCAAGTGTGGATCGAGCTTTTCATCTCGATCGATATCTCGACGGGCTATGCCGGCGCCGCCGCCTTGAAGGCGTCGCTTGTCGAGTTGAACACTTCCGATCTGTTGCAAGGGCGCGACGTGATCGCGGCTCGGCTCGGCGAAGTCGCGATGTCTTACGACGGCGTCTTCGATCTCTACTCGCCGCCGCAACTCGGCTTCGCCGCCTTCCCTGTTACCATCGTGAACCTTTCGATCGGCCCGCGTGAGATTGCGCGGCTTGATACCGGTCGCATCGTGATCAACGAACAAGTGATCCCGATCCCATAGGAGCAATCGCAATGCAGTGTCCCGAAACTCTACTTGGTCCCGAAGCCTACTTCGCCGCTCTCGCGCTCGCCGTCGGCGTGCTCGTGAACGCAATCAAACGGATCCCCAAAGTGCCCGCCGACGTCTTGCCCGTTGCCGCCTTCGCGCTCGGGTATGTGATCGACGGCGCGCTCGGGCACTACTCGTGCGGGCTCACGTTCGGGCAAGCCGCGCTCTCGGGCTTGGGCGGCGGGCTCGCCGGGCTCGCGGCGGCGGGCGGGCATGAAGCGCTCATGCGTTCGGCGAGTCGTGTCGGGCTCGGCAAGCTGGCAACCGTGTTGCTCGGCAAGGCGAAGCAAGTGAAGGCGAAGACGCTCGCCGCGTCGCTCGTGTTGATCTTCGCGTTCGTGTGCGCGCCCGTCGTCGTGTCGTGCGACGGTGCGCTCGGCAAGGCGGCGAAGGTCGCGCACACCGTCGGCAACGCGTTAGAGATTCTCGACGGGCTTGCATCGAAGTCGCAAACCTACTTCGACCGGCATCCGTCACTCGACAACAGCGCGGCGGTGTTCGACTTGATCAAGCTCGTTCGTGAAGCCGTCGACAACGGCGAGCACGAGAAAGCCGTCGAGCTGTATCGCGACCTTCGCAAGCAACTCGACGATCTCGGCATCCCGTCGGCGAGCCCGCCGGGCGGCGGTGCGGAAACCGACACGCCCGAGCCCGAGCCCTTCGAGGTTCCGACGGTCGAAGAGTTCAAGGCGGCGCTATGATCAAGGGTTCCGATTGGTGGGCGGATCGCGTTCCCGACAAGCTCGGCGAACACTACACGCAAGAGGTCGTCGCCGCCGTTAGAAGCGGCGACGCCGTGATCGAATGGGCGACGATCGTCGACGGCGACTTCGAGTTCGAGATCATGCGCGCCCCGCTCGCCGTCGGAACCTTCGACGATCATGTGTTCGCGCTCGGGCTCACCGCCGAAGCGGTCGACTTGATCGCGCTCGCTCTCGAAGAACGCGGCGTGCCCGTCATGAGCCCGACGCCGCACTTGTGGGACCTTGCCGCCGAAGACCCGCGGCAAGTCCAGATCGGCCCGCACACCTTGCCGCAGCTCATCGGGCGACAGAACGGCGCGGCGGGCATGACGAAGACCGCCGCGAAGGCGAGCGGCGATGCCATCATGGCAGACCGCCCGGCGTTGTGCGCGCTCATCTCGGCGGCGTGCAAGTGCACCGTCTTGCATCCGTACGGCGACGCCGACGGGATTCGAGACGATCACGCCTGCGAGTATGGTTGGCGCTTGCCGGGCAAGGTCGGTTGGGGCTCGGCGAACAGCTCGGGCACCGGTTGGGTAGTACAGAGTGCGCAATGGGCACACTTTTACCGACACTTCTTCGATTATTCGATGGGCGCCGTATACGTGAAAGCACGCGCTCGGCTCGCCGGGCGGTCGGTGGACCTTCGTAAACTGGCCCGCGGCGGGCCAGATTCGGCCCGTGTGGCGCCCGCCGGCCCGGTGCCCTTCATTGTCCACCCGGAATGCCGCGACGCCGTGAGCGGCGTTCTGGAGCAGATACCCGACACGCAACCGAGCGAGCGCCCGATCATTGCCATCGGCTCGAAGGGCTCGGCGGTCGCTTCGTGGCAAAGGATCCTCATGCGGGCGGGCTTCTCGCTCGCGCCTTGGAACGACGACGGTGTGTTCGGCAAGTTGACGCACAACGCAACCGTCGGGTTTCAGAAAGAGCGCGGCTTGCCCGGCAACGGGATCGTCGACGACGCGACTTGGCAAGCCGAGCACGTCGAGCCCGCCGAGCGCGACGAGCCCGACGGCGGGATCTCGGCGGTCACTCTTTGCCGCAACTTCACGCAAGCCGATCGCAAGTCGGTTGACAACATCGTGATTCACACGATCGAAGCCGTCGAAGCGAGCACGACCGCCGACAACACGGCGGCATGGGGCGCCGGCCCGAGCGCGCCGCGGGCGTCGTGGCACTATGCGCTCGACGACGACTCGACGATCTTGTGCGTACCCGAAGAGAGCGTTGCTTGGGCGGCGCCGGGTTTGAACAAGCGCGGGATCCAACTAGAGCACGCCGGCTTCGCGCGCCAGTCTTACGACGAGTGGTTCGATCCTTTCTCGCGTCGGATGCTCGCGCGCTCGGCGAAGCTCGCCGCGGTGATCTGCAAACGTTGGAACATTCCCGTTCGCTTCGTCGACGCCGCCGGGCTCATGCGAGGCGAGCGCGGGATCACGACGCATTACCAAGTCACGAAAGGACCGGGCAAGGGTCGCACGACTCACACCGATCCCGGTCGCGGTTTCCCAATGTCGGCTTACCTCGGCATGATACAAGAGGCGATGACATGAGCGCTGCAACGCTGGCATTGATCCCGACGATGCCGCCCGAATCTTCAACCGTTGAGATCCCCGCAAGCATGAACCCGACAGAAAGAACGAAGCTCGTCGACGCGCTCGGCGACATCTCGACCGAACTCGCTCGGGTGCAAACCCGAGACGAAGAGCGGGCGAAGTTCGCCGAGCAACGTTGGCGGGCGATCGACGCGAGACTTGCCAAGCTCGAATCGGGTGCCGACGCGAGCGGGCGTTACGATCTCGATCTCGTGACGAAGAAACTCGACAAGCGCGAAGCCGAGTTCGTGCGTTGGAAGTTTTGGGCTCTCGGTATTATCGGGGCACTTCTCACGTCGACGATCGTCGGGCTCGTCGTACACTATCTCTCGAAGGGTTGAGCCATGGCGGGCGAGCTTGTTGCAAAGAACACGGATCACGAAGGCGCCGTGCGGCGCTTCATTGAGCAATTCAAGAGCAAGCCCGATCTCGAAACGCTCGCCCGGATCTACTTGCGACAGATCCAAGATCTCGAAGACGCGACCTTTGAAGTAATTCTAGAACGCGATCTCGATAACGCCGTCGGCGTGCAACTCGAAACGATCGGCAAGATCGTTGGGCAAGTTCGCACGACGCCCGACGACGACAGATATAGAACGGCGATCCGTGCGCGCATCGCGATCAACTTGAGCGACGCGACCGCCGAAGACGTGATCAAAGTCGCAAAGCTTTTGCTCGACGAGTTCGGCGAGAGCTTCACGCTTCGCGACGAGCCGCCCGCACAATTCCGCGTGACCGTGCACGATCCACTTCAAAGCGCCGACGCCGACTTGCTTCACCAATTGCTCGACGAAGCCGACGCCGGCGGCGTGCGGCTCATGCTCGTGTGGAACGAGACGCTTGCAACGGCAAGCGACAAGCTCATACTCGGCGGCGGTTCGGTTGTCGGCGGCGGGCTCGGATACTCGGGCGGCGGCGGAGGAACGGGCAAGCTCTCAAGTTCGATCGGAGGATAGACCCATGGCAGACAAGCAAGTAACTCGCCCGATCGGTTTGGATCCGTCGTGGGCAAACGACGAGTTGATCAACGATCCGGGCGAAGCTTGGGACGGCGACACAACGAAAGTCGAGCCCGGCGCCGGCAAGCGCGACGACGGATACTTGCCCGAAGAGAATCCCGACGCGCAAGAATTGAACCACGTTCAGAACGAAACCGGTCGTTGGCTTCAGTACTTTTCCAACATGCAAGCCATGAATTGGACGCCGGGCGGGCGTGTCGGCGAAGTCACAACCGCCGGGCAGATCAACTCGGCGGGCGGGCTTTGCTACGACGAAGGCTCGGGACAATGGATCGCCGTCGGTCGCATTATCTCGATCGCGGGCGAAGTGTCGATCTCGCAAGATGGGCACACTTGGACTGCTATCGCCGGCGCGCCTCTCGCTTCGGTCAACTTGGACTATGTAGCGAGCAAACATCCAGACTTCGCGCCGACACACCTTTCGGTTAACGCCTTGATCTCTTCGGCAACGAACGCGAGCGTGATCGAATTGCTCGGCGGCGGGCTCTCGGGTTTCACGGCGCCGGGCGTCGGCACCGTAAACGTCGCGATGCAAGCTTGGGACGAAGGCAACTCACAATGGATCGTTGTCGGCGGCGAAGATCAAGCGGGCACGCCGTTGCCGGCGGTTTGGACCGACGGCACACCTATGACCGGGCTCACACAACGAGCAAGCGCGGCGGTCAACTCGACACGCGCCGAACTACTTGCGATCGATCGGGCGGGCTTGTCGGTCGTGATCGGCGACGGTGCGGCACCGAACTTCGACGTTTGGACGAGTCTCGACGCGATCACGTTCACGCAAACGGCGCCGGTCGGTGTCGGCGTCGGCGAGTCGGCGCGATCAATGATCTTCGACGAAGCTCGCGGCGTGTTCGTGCTCTTGACCGAGCGAGCGACCTACACGTCGATCGACGGCGTGAATTGGTCGCTTGTTGGATCGTTTTCGGGCGGCGGCGTTCACGCCGTTAGGTGTTTCGCTTCAGACAACGGCGGCATGTATGTCGCCGGCGTCGACGGGCTCGGCGCGGCGATCCGATATTCAAGTGACGGCGGCGTGAATTGGCGAATCGTGCTCGTGCCCGGCGACTACGATCAAACCGGCGGCGCGGGCGCTTCGACCGATACCGTGTCTCGCGTTTGCTACTCGCAAGCGTTGCGTCGTTTCGCCTATTCGGTCTCGCCGCCGACGGGCACGTATTACGGTTTCGTCGGGCTCTCTCTCGCGGTCGGCGACACGACAGTCGAAGCCAACGGCACGACGCGCTCGATCCCGCAAGTGACATGAGAGCAAGACAAGACACCGACGGGCGAAGCCATGACGCCCTAACGACAACGCCCCATGATCACCATGGGGCGCCGTCGCTCGTGTCTTTCTCGAACACGAGCCAAAGCTTGCCGCCGGGTACTACTTACGATCTCGACGTGACCTTGCCGGCGTCGTCGTTCAAGGTCGCACGAGTGCAGCTTATGGGACCGGCGAAGGCGGGCGGCGGCTCGGGCTCCGTGTGGCGCGAACACGCTTCGGTTCACGCGACAACGAGTTCGTCGGAAGCAATGGGACACTCGTCGCGCACGAGCGCGTTCAAGCGATCGTATTGTGCGACCTATGCCAAGAGCCAAGGATCGGCGCGGCTCTCGCATCGAGTGTTTTGCCTTACGGCTTCGCGGATCTCTTTGCAAGACGCATGGATCACGGGCTCGACGTTGCGGCTTCGTTTCCGAAACCACTTCGGCGGCTCGTCAACTCTTTGGGTAAAAGGATCGGCGCTCCTATGGTGAGACCCGCAAACGCCGACGTCGTGACCGATCACACGTTGCTCGTCGACGTCGGCGGCGACGATCACCACAACGCCGCGACCGCCGAGCGCGTGCTTGTCAACTCGCAATCGATCGCGGCTCTCACGTCTTACGAGTTGCGCATCGCGCTCGGCAAGAGCGGGCACCGTGTTGCATGGGGCGTGCTTCGGGGCAACGTGTCAACCGATATTCTAGGACATGAAGGCGTGTTCTTTCTGGCGCACGCGACCGCCGACGAGTCTTGCGCAATCGGGATTCGAAGTTACGGCGCCGGCGGTTACCCAACGAGCTACGTCGGCGCCTACTCTCGCTTGCACGGCGATTCGTACCTTTCACACCGCGACACGTTCGGCACATACATTCGCTTCGACGACGCTTGGATCGACGGCTCGGATCTCGTGCTCGAATTCCGAAACTTGCACCCGACCCTTTCGCGCAACTTGACGGTTTACGGTGCCGTCGCGGTGAAGTGACATGCGACCCGAAGACGCCTTGAAGCATCCGACGTTGCATTCGGCGATCTCGAACGTGCTCGCCGATCAACACCACGAAGCGCCGAGCAATATCGAGACGAGCAACACGACGCTTTCGGTTGCGCCACTTCCGTTCGGGCCGGGCACTTGGGACGTTTCCGTACCCTACGACACGCAAGCGGCGATCTTCTCGTTGCGCTCGAATCGAACGATCGAACTCGACACGGGCAAGTCGGGCATCGTCGGCGTGGCAACACGCTCGTCGCTTCACGCCGCAACCGCGGGGCTCGGCGGGCACGGCGTGATCACAACGACCGCTTATGCGCACTGCTACGCGAAGGCGGGCGGCGCGCTCTATCTGTCGGCGAAGATCTTCGATTCAACGGGCAACTACATCGCCTTGTCGAACGCCTACCTAACGGCGACCGGCCCTTCGACGCGAGTGTTTCGCACCGATTGGACGAACTTCGCCGCGAGCTATAAGACTCTGAACGTGTGGGCCGAACTTTTGGTGTTGCTATGAACGAACCGCTTCGAGTGCTCGCGATCTGTCATGAGGATCCCGCTTGGATCTTGGGCGGCATGGGTATGCATTGCCGCGAGCTTTACCGTTGCATGTCCAAGCGCGACGACGTCGAGATCGACTTCGTGACGAACGGACCGGGCGAAGGCGTCGAAGAGTTCGCCGGCTTTCGCAAACACCAAGCCGACAAGCTTGTCTGTTACAAGCCGCGAACCGCGGATCTGTCGTCGTTCCTATTCTCGGATCTTCAGATGTCGCGAACCCTTATGCGCATGATCGCGAGCGGGCAACGTTGGGATCTGGTGCATGAGCACGAGTGGACAAGCGTGCAACTCGGGCGCATGGTTCGCGACGCTCTTCGCATACCTCTCGTCGGCACAATGCACTTGTGTATTACCAAGCTCGCCATGGTCGAAGCGCCCGAGTGCATGAGCACGATCGCCGATTGGCCCGAGATCGAATTCTACTTGCGGCAACAAGAGGGCAACTTGATCTCGGATCCCGACGAGACGATCCTTTGCTCGCACGCCTACGTTCGGATCGTGCGCGAAACGTTCCTCACGCGCCGACCGATTCACATGATCCACAACGGGATCGACGCCGAAGTGTGGCACCCGTTCGCCGGCGACGGCGAGCGCGCCAAGCAAGCGCACGGGCTCGATCCCGATCGGTTGCTCGGGCTCTATGTCGGGCGCATTGCGACCATGAAAGGGATCGTTCCCTTGCTCGAAGCGATCGAGAGCAACGACACCGGTTGGCAGATCGTGATCGTCGGCACCGTGAACGCGAATTCAGACGAAGAGAAAGAGGCTTGGGAAGTGACGCAACGGCTTCGCGAACTCGAAGCCGAGCATCCCGAGCGGATCAAGTGGATCGACTTCAAGCACGGGCAAGCGTTGCACGATCTGTATACCGCCGCCGACGCCGTGATCATGCCGTCGACACACGAACCCTTCGGGATCGTCGCGCTCGAAGCGATGGCAAGCGGTTGCCCGTTGCTCTCGACGCGAGTTGACGGGCTCGGCGAGATCGTCGACGACGGGATCGAAGAGTATGCCTTGATCGTGCCGCCGAACGATCCGCGCTCAATCGTGGCGGGCTTGCACGAGTTGCGCGATCCCGACTTCCGAGAGACACTAGCTCGCAAGGGTCTATCGAGGATCCGTACCTTCACTTGGGAAGCCGCCGCCGACAAGACGATCGAAGTTTATCGGCAAGCCTTGGAGCAATCATGCCCGTAACGTTGAACCAACCGACCGAACCCGTTGTGCCCGACGCCGCGAAAGTTGTCGCTTTCAAAGTCGAGAACAACGTCGAGAATTGGATCGAAGTGTGGGTCGCCTTCGGGCACACCGTCGAAGGCAACTTCGTCGAGCACGTTTCGATCTCGCCCGCCTACTTCAAGATCGAAGACGGGTGCAACCCGCTCGCGCCGAACGTCGCGCTTTGCTCGTGCGACAATTGCGACACTTGGCTAGGGCTCGAAACCGAGTGCCCCGATTGCGGCGATCCGACGACGCCCTACGACGGTTTTTCGCGGCTCGTCATGAGCACGCCGAGCGGCGACAACATGCACGACATCTTGTCGAGCGCGCTCTATGCCTTTCTACTGAACGAGAGCGTGCCCGATCCCGACTCGGGCGAAGTCGTGCCCTTGCTCGACGCGGAGTAACAGATCATGACGACCGTAAGAGTTCGACCGGGCGACATCGAACGGATCCAAACGCCGGCGGTGAAAGACGGCGCGCTTGCCGCGGTCACAGGCTCGGCAACGATCGTGCTCGCGATCCAACGAACGAGCGACGGCTTTTGGCTCGACTTCAATGATTCGACGTTCAAGTCGACGGGTTGGACAACCCGGCAACAAGCCATGACCGAAGTAAGTGCGACGCTCGCGCCGGGCGAGTATCGCTACGATTGGACGGTGCCCGCCGGCGCGAACACCTACATGATCCGAATCGATGACACGAGCGGCACGGCGAAAAACGTGCCCTTCGTCGGCGAGATCAAAGCCGACCCTTGGGCCGATCAAGCGGGGCTTGACGCGCTCGAAGACAACGTGCGAGGCGCCGACGATCGCGACCTTTCCGAGCTTGCCGGATCGGGCTTCGTCGAAGCTACCGACTCGCTCGAAGCGATCCGCGATCGCGGCGACGCCGCTTGGCTCACGGCGACGGGCTTCGAGACGGAAGCGAGCGCGGCAACCCGCGAGGCGACGAACACCGCCGAGCATGCTGCAACGCTCGCCGCCGTGAACGCGCTCGCCTTCGCGACGCCCGCCGACATCGCCGCGCTACAAGCGGCGCTCGAAGCCTACGGCGATCTGAATTGGGCGACGGCGGTTGGCTTCGCGACGCCCGCCGACCTTGCCGCGCTCGAAGCTCACGGCGACGGGGCTTGGTCGACCGCTGTTGGCTTCGAGACGGAAGCGAGCGCGGCAACTCGCGAGGCGACGAACACCGCCGAGCATGCCGCGACCCTTGCCGCGATCGGTGCCTTGCCGACGCCGGCGACGCCCGCCGACCTTGCCGCGCTCGAAGCGCACGGCGACGCGACTTGGAGCACGGCGACGGGCTTCGAGACGGAAGCCGCCGCCGCGGTTCGCGAGGCGACGAACACCGCCGAGCATGCCGCAACGCTCGCCGCCGTCGGGCTCGTGCCGACCGTCGGCGAGATCGACGCCGAGTTGACGGCGAACCACGGGGCGGGTTCTTGGGAAGGCGGCGCGACTCTCGGCGCTCGTCTCGACGAAGTTTGGACGATTCTCGGGCTCAACCCGGCGGCGCCGGCGTCGTTCGATTCGGCGGCGCTCTTCGTCCAAGCACTCGCCGCCGGGATCGACATCGTGATCTCGGTCGTCGGCACGACCGTAACCCTAACGAGGCAACCCTAGGTGTTGATCCCGTTCGCTCTCGCGCTTGGCGGCGTCGGCTTTCCGAGCATGTTTCTCGCTCTTCGAGGGCGGGTTGTCGTCGGCTTCGGCGGCGGGCGGGCTTGTGTCGGCGACGAGAGCACGTCTAGCGCGGCTTGTGACGCCGTTTTGACGAGCGGGGCGGCATCGGGTGCCCGATACGTCTCGGGCGCCGTGTGCGCCTCGCGAACATTGGAGTGCGAGCCATGACTTTCCCCGAAGACCCGATCCCGACCTACAAGCAAGGGCAACGGATCACGATGTTCGTCGACTTTACCGACGCCGCCGAAGCCGCCGCCGATCCCGACGTCGTGCTCTTGCGCTTCATTCAAGGTGACGGCACGCCCGTCGACGTGCTTCAAGCCTCGCTCGACAACCCGAGCGTCGGGCGTTGGGAATACGGCTACACGATCCCCCAAGACGGCGACAAGGCGAAAGAGCCTTGGGTGTATCGCTTCGAGGGCACGAGCGTCGATCCCGCTGGCGTGAACGCCGTCGACGAGAAGCGCTTCGAGGTTGAGCCTAGCCCGTTCTACCCGCCGTCGACTTGATCGCCGGCAAGCGTGCCGTCGAGTAGCCGTTCAATATACCAGATCGCTTTGAGCAAGTCGGCGCGCTCGCAACCCTTGTGCGGGGCTCGGGCGAGATACTTCAACGCGTTGCCGTAGCAGAACCCGCGCCCGTGCCCTTGATCTTCGATGTATTCGATCGATTCGATGTCGCCTTGCGTGTAGTGCGGCGGCGAGTTGATCATGTCGGGCTCGTCGTCTTCGTCGACGTCGGGCGCGAACTCGCCGACGAGCGTGTTGAAGTCGACGGCTTGCCCGTGAAACTTGACGGTCACGGTGCGGGCGTCATACTCGCCGGGCTTCGGCGCGCCGGTCGCAACCTCGCGAGCGCGATCGAACTTCGAGGCGCACTCGTCGGTGCAAAAGCGGTTGCCCGGCAAGACGTTTCGCGAGCCGCAATGATCGCACTTCATGCTTTCACCTTTCGGCTCGACACGATCGGATCCTTGTGAAAGCGCACGCCGGGAATCTGCGTCGGCTCGCCGTGAAGCTTCACGGCTTCGTCGGTGTAGGCTTGGATCGCCGCTTCGTCGGGGATCCGAAAGTCGTCGGGCACGATGCCGGGCGAGAACACTTCGGCGCGCCACTTGTAACGCACCGACACGCCCGCCGGCGGGCTCGCGTCGGGTTGCATGTTGGCGAGTGCGGTCGCGGCTTGCTCGGGCGTCTCGGCGGCGCTAGCGGCGTCGACGGCGGCGTTGTTCGCCAGTGCTCGCGCTTCGACATACCCGGCGATCTTGTGCTTCAAGATCCCTTCGGCGCGCTCTAGCGTTTCGCGAGGCGCGCGAAAGAGATCGTTCACGGCTTTCGTCGCGGCGTTCAACGGCTTCGTGATCGTCTTGCGTTTGACTTCGAGCGCCTTGTGTCGCGCTTTCACGTCGCGCAACATCTCGCCCGCGAACTCGCTATCTTCGGCGCTCTCGATCGTCCAACCGTCGAGCGCTTCAAGCTCGGCGTTGATCGTCGCGAGCGCGGTCGCCGCGAATTGCTTTGCTTCGTCTTGTGGTTTCACTCTCGTTGCCCTTCCTTGGCGAGTTGCCATAGCCCGATCCCGATTGCGTCGAGCATGTTGTGATCGAAGTCGCCCGCCCGTGGTCGGCGTGGCAAAAGGTTCGTTTCCCGAGCCGAGAGCGCCGCTACAACGCGCTTGTTGTGGATCGCCTTCGGCACGGTGCCCTTCCAAGTGCGAGGCTTCACAACCGCCGTATCGACGCCCGGCGCCCGTACCGAGTAGAACCCGCGGATCGCGCCGGCGAGTTCGGCGACCTTGATCAAGTCGTTCGGATCCCCCTTGCCCTTGCCGAGCGGATAGATCACGGGAAGCTCGACGACGACAATTGCGGGAAGCAAAGGCACGTCGGGCAAGTCGAACAAGTCGCCGGCGAGCCAACCCGCCGATTGCAAGCGGGCTTCCCAGAACACCGCCCAACCCGTGCGCGTGTTGCCCGGATCGATTCCTATCACGCTGCGATGTTGAGATCCCATGGTACGAGCTTCCCCCTTGCGTCTCGGATCGGTTTGGCTTTCTTGCTCCAACGTCGCATCAAGTAGGGCTCGGCGAGCGGCGGCACGTCGGGCAAGAACTTCGAGGCGCCTTGCACCATGAGCCGCGCAAGCTCTTCGGCGGCGTCGGCGGCGCGCTCTTCGTCGACTTCGACAATGAACTCGTCGTGAACGAAGTTGACCGGGCGAGCCCCAAAGAGCGGGCTCGACTCGTCGACATAGCACGCCTTCGCGATCAAGAAGCCGGCATGCTTGGCGGCGTCGGATGCGAGCCCTTGAAAGAGCGAGTTCGCCGCTTCGGTGTAGGAGCAACCGCCGCGGTAGCGTTGGACGAACACTTGCTCGATCTTCGCCGGCCCGCTCTCGCATTGATCCGAGATCCACTTGAAGTAAGGAACGAACTCGGGCCAAGCCGCGAGCCAGTATTCCTTGAGCTTGCGCGCTTCGTCTTCGGTAATGACGACGCCGTAGCTCTTGCGCGCGTAGTGAACGAAGCGAGCGATCCCGAGCCCGCCGGGAAAGCCGAAGTTTGCGACCTTGCCGACTTGCCGGGCTTGATCGATCTCTTCGTCGCCGGCGGCAAGTCGGGCGACGGCTTCGGTGTAAGAGCAACCGACAATCCGACGGGCGATCTCCAAGTGGGGATCAAAGCCCTTGTTCAACGCTTCGGCGAGAAGCGATCGGATCCCGAGCACGAGCATGATCACTTGCGACACGGTGCGAAGCTCGAAGCCGGAATAGTCGGCGGCGGCAAACACCTTGCCCGGTCTCGGCACGAAACATTCACGAACACCGCTCTTGCGCGGCAAGTTCTGAACGTTGGGGCTCGCCGACGTGCGACCGGTTTCAAGTAGCGAATTGAAGCGCGCTTGGATCGGCGAAGTCGTGCCCGAGCGTAGCAGCTTGACGAAGTTCGAGATCTTCGTTTTGAGCCCCGAGAATTCGCCGTAAGCTTCGAGCGTTTCGTCGCCCGTTTGATCGCACGTGTCGGCGTCGAGCCGCACTTGCCCTTCGGGATGGCGCTTGCTCGGATTGGTGAACTTGATCGGCTTGCCGCTCTTCGCGCAAGCGGCGATCATGAACGCCGAAGCTCTCTTCGTGTCGCGTGAGCCGTCGGCGCGCACGAGCCCCGCTTCGACGAGCTTCGCCTTGATCGTGTCGTGCTTGGTCTGAAGCCGCAAGGCGAGCGCTTCGACGGGCTTCGGGTCGGTGCGCAAGCCCCATGCGCTCATGAGATGAAGCCACCATGCCGCCCGCGCTTGGCGGTGTTGATCGGCAAGGTGCATGTCTTGTGCGCGCTCTTGCTCGCGCCACACGTCGAGCGTCGTGCGGGCGTCTTCGAGCGCGTATGCCTTCGCACCGTCGGGCCAGAACGACAAGGGCACGTCGTAGAGTTCGCCATACCGAAGGCGCCAAGTGTCCTTATCGAGCCGCCGGCGAAGCCAACGGCGGGCAAGCTCTTCGAGAGAGTATCGCTTGAAGCCTCTCGAACTCGAAGCGATGTCGATAAGCTTTTGCCGCAAGAGAGTGTCGGTCACTTCGCCGCGCTCATACTTGGCGAAGATCGCCGGCATGAGATCGGGAAACATTGAAGCAACAACGCCGAAGTCGAACGCGACGTTATGACCGACGAGAACCCGATCACTTGAGAGCAACGATTCGATCCATTCCCGCGCCTCGGTACGATGCACGAGAAACGTTTCGGCACCGTCGGCGACGCTCATGCAAACGAGCGGCGGCGCGAGTAGTGCCGAACCGATCAAAGCTGTTTCGGTATCCCAAGCGATCGGGGCGTTCATGCGTTAGCCCGAGATGTCGTCGACGGCGTCGCGGGGCTCGGGCTCTTCGGGATCCTCATGCGGGATCCAATCGTGGCGCGTGAACTCTCGATCGTTGCGTGTCGTGATCTGCGACGTCTCGACGGCGACGAGCGCACCGACGAAGTCGTTGTCGGCGGGATTGTCGGTCGCGTGGTTCAAGATGTCGCCGAGCCCGCTCGCGACTTCCTCTTCGATCTTCGCCTTGTCGTGCGCTTCGTACCCGGCGACGCCCGCCGCCCAAGCAAGCACGGCGGGAAAGGCAACGGTCTTGTCCGACATCTTTTGGAACCACGTTCGCTTCTGCCCGACGATAACGGGCGATAGCTCGTGATCGGGTTTGCCCGATCGTTCGACGCTCACAACCTCGAACTCGACAATGAAGCCGATCCCGCTTCGCTTCGTCTCTTTCGAGATCGTTCGCTTCACTTCGAGCACGCCTCGAAACTCGGGCGGCAAGTAGCGCCCGCGCTCGAAAACCTCGGCTTGATCGATACCATCAAAAAGACCCATGGCTTACTCTCTTTCTTTTCCTTATACCTGTTTATCGAATCTCGGGCCGGCGCGAAACGCGATCGCATCGGCGGTCGGCATGTCGACGTCGGCGACCAAGAGCTTTTGCGGCGAGCCCGTCGACGTCTCGACGAACTCGCAATCGCGGCGGGCTTGCCAGAACGCGCCGACGTGCTCGGCGCACGACACGAGCACGTCGAAGATCACTTCGTCGGCTTCTTGCCCGTCGCGGTGTGTCCTGCCGAAGAGTTGCTCGGTTTGCATGCCGTTCGCCGGCATGCCCGTGATCAAGTTGCGCGACCAAGCTTGGAGGTTGCGCCCCGTCGAGTTGCTTGCGATCGAAGCGGCGATCCCGCTCGTCGTCGGGTGCTTTTCGATCATGCGCCCGAGCGCGTCGAGACCCTTGCGCCCGTAGTAGGGCACGCCGAGTTCGGCGAGCTTGTCGCCGAAGCACGTGTGTTCGGTCCAGACGATCCCGCGGTTCTTGCGCGCCCAGCTCGCCGCGAACTTGGCGACCGAATCGTCGATCCAACGTGGTTCGGTGTTCGGCTTGAAGCTGTCGCGCACGGCGAGCCAATCTTGGCACTCGGGTGAATCGGCGTGTTGTCGTCTTACCTGCAACTCTGAATCGAGCGTGCGCGAATGTCGAAGCACGCGCCGAACGAACGCCGCCCAAGCCTTGCGGGCTTCGAGCCAATGTCTAGGCGGGCGCGGATCCCATACGTAATAGAACCCGAGCGCGAGTTCGCGAGCGTGCCGAAACATGCTTAGCCCGTCGGCAATCGGCCAACCGTCGGGCGTTGTCCACTTGTAACGAAGTTCGGCGAAGGCGTCGTCGATCGCTCGGGTGATCTTGGGCTCGACGGCGCGCACTTGGATCGATGCATCGATCGGCGTTTCCTTCGTCGCGACGACGCCCGGCGTTTCGACGAGCCGCCGACGGAAAGCAAGGCGGGCGGCTCGGCGCGGATCGTGGTTCCAAGCTTCGTCTTCGACGCCGTTGCACAACACTCGAAGGGCGCCGGGATCGGCTCGGCGCAACTGACCCTTCCGCTCGTCGAGAGCATCGGCCCACAATTCGAGATCGCCGTGCCATCGGGGGATCGGCGCGCTCTCGCCGGCGTGTGTCCACTTGAGGATATGTGCGAAGTCTTTGATCGAGCGCTTCGTGATCGTGCCCGACATCGCGACGAACTTCGTGTCGACGTTGTCGGACATGAAGCGGCGAACTCTTCGGGTGCAAGCGGCTCGCGGGTTCTTGAGTCGGTGCACTTCGTCGGCAACGATCAAGTCGGGCGCGAACTCGTCGAGCGCCTTCGCCGCTTGCACGCGCCCGAGCCATTCGTAAGACATGACGCGCACGAAGTCGGGCAACGTCCAGTGCGCCCGCAAGATCGCTTCGTCGCGTTTCGTCTTGTCGACGAGCGCGGCGGGCACCAAAAGCAAAGGGCGCTTTGCGAAGGCGCACACGGGCGCTAACAGCGTGATCAACGTCTTGCCGGCGCCAACCCGTATCGGTCCGAAAAAGCCGCCTACGGTGCCAATCTCGGCGAGCGCGACGGCTTGAATTGGACGAAGGCGCATAGA
>Ga0190284_1000181_pt1 | contig 45718 bp, 76 predicted proteins | sample 48691812_MG_FD_161668 | JGI IMG/M metagenome (GOLD analysis project Ga0190284, IMG submission 161668) | Hydrothermal vent microbial mat bacterial communities from Southern Trench, Guaymas Basin, Mexico - 4869-18-1-2_MG | ecosystem: Environmental > Aquatic > Marine > Hydrothermal vents >...
GCCGGGTCGGACCCGCCCTTTTTACACCCATACAGTACCTAAATCCCCATTTTTGGCCCATAAATGGGGGTATGCTGAATTTCGACCCGCGATATTGGGCTGTAAATGCGGGTTCGACCCATTCTTGCCCTGTTTCACGTGAAACAATCGTCTATTCGCCCAAGCGCTCTTGACAAACGCAACTCAACTTGGTATAGGCCAGATAACCTACTCAGCTAGAGCAATCGTTGTCGCATTCTTGACAGCTAACCGAAGCTCTCATTTCTTCAGTCATACGCTTAGCCAGTGCTTGCCGAACTAAGCCAATATCAAAAAGGCGCCGCCCATTGACGCGCAAGCAGGGAATCCGCAGGGCGTCGGCCTCAGTTCGGAGCCATTTGGCGGGCAGGCCAAGTGAGCCCGCTAGGGCTTCTAGGCTCAGAAAGGAATGACGACGTTGCTTCATGCCACATCCAGATTCCCGCTCATCCTTCTGCCTCAATTCAAATCCCATACATCACCTTCTGTTCTGCCCTCTCTTTCCATGCCTCACAACATAGCTTAGCCACCTCACCCATTACCTTGTCCGTCCTTTCCGGCTCGCCCGGTATTATGATTCCCCATTTCGGCTTCTTGCAATCGACGCATTGATAGAGTAATAATATGCCGTAGGTCATACCGCCTTGGCAATCACCGTCTTTCCGTGTTGCACCAGCTAGCTCTAATTGCTCGCCGCAGTCTGGACATCGCATAGTTGCCAGCCTGTAGTTGTTAATCTTAAGTGTCCATCGGACGCGCTTAAGAAGATCAGCTTGCCCCTTCATCATCCGCCCTACAAAGCTTTTCAATCTCTGCCATAGCCAACGCCCTATCGTCAGGCTTCCCGCTCAACACCATGCCCCAGGTATGCTTCTTGCATCGTGTACAGCGATAGCGTATCCGCACGTGAAACGTGAGTCCTTGCATATCCTCATAGCATCGAGGCGCCCAATTGATGTCATTAAGCTCAGGTGGTCCGTTCCCACATATAGGGCACGTCTTGCCTTTGATCTTCTCAATTGCCCAACGAAGACGTGACAGCATACTGTCCAGATCATTGCCCACCTTTGCTTTGCCTCTTGACAAACGCGATAGAATTTTGTATAGGCTGGACAGCATGACTAACCCCTTCTTCTCTCTTGCCTTATTGCATCGTTTATGATGTCTGCCAAACGTCGCCCCCATAGCAAGGCCGCCTTGTCGATTGCGCAGTCATCCAGTTCGCAATCAATGATAGCTATGCCATCGCTGGGTACTATGATCCCCAACATCCAGCTATCGCCCTCTACGTATGTCTTGGCGATGTATCGTTCTTTCGCTTCTTCTGGTGTCATGTTGTTGGTTCGCTCACGAATGCTTCTGCTTCTTTCTCTGGATTTACAGCGGCCTCGCTGTTTGCAAACGGCTCCAGCGATGATTGAGGAACCCACAGACACCTTGTGATACCCTCCCCGCTCTTGTAGCTAATCTCCGACCACTTGCGCCCCGCCATGTCAATCATTGACGCGATAACAATTGCCGCTGGCGCAGTCCAACTAGCGGCACATATTCCCGATGATGACTTGTTTGTTCTAGTTCTTACCCTGTCCCCCGGCAGAAATGCGAACGATACCGGCGGTGGCGGCATCGGTGGCGGCGGCCCTGTTGATGTAGGCATCATTCTACCTCTTGGCTTGAATCCCAAACATGCGGCTCGGGCAATGTGATTTCGATTTCAGTCGGCTCCGGCATGATCGGGCCGAACGGGCCATAGATTTCCGGGATTTGTTGTCCGGCACGCTTAGGTGGTTTCTTGCGCGCTTTGCGGGTTTCGTCGTAACTATAATCCGCAAGAATTCCATCGCCCGGATTATTCAGAATGTCCTCCGGCAGCGTTTTGGGCGACGACACGATCCGCATACGGCACTCATCCCAAGTGTAAACCTCTCGATAGTCGGGCGTCACGTAGCCGGGCAATCGGATGTCTATGTGCATCACGGGCGCGTCGTCGGCGAACGTGACTTCGCCCTTAAACCAGTAGACCGCGAGATAGTCGTAGTCATGCCATGCTCCCCACGTTGGATCGTTCTGCCAGCCACAATGCCAAAGCTCGTATTGTTCGTCGCCTACATCGAGCCAGTAGCTACCCGTGCGCCAGCTTCTCGGCGACCACCAGCCCCAGTCATCGGGCCAGTCGGGTGGATCGGGGCAGCCGTGGTAATCATGGCTCTGATTCCAGTGCAGCGGCGGAATCCAGCCTACTGGATCGTCGGCATCGTTGAACCGGATGATCCAGAGTAGTTCGATCTCGTAGGTGCCGGGTTCCGGCCAGGTCTCGAATACACGGTGCATCGCAAATGGTCGCGGACGCCAGAGCGGCCACGAGGGATAGCTGCCCTCCCACTCCCCGGCCGTGAAGGTGTTTGCTTCATCGCACCACCAGGCAGGAACCTCGTCCGTTTTCGGCCAATCCCACCAGTCACAGGTGCGGGCATAGACCAGCGCGGTCATGCTCCAGACTACGCCGAACAGTAAAGCCAGTGCTACCTTCGTCTTTCGCATCGGATTGTCCTTTCATAAAAACACCCCCGGCGGGAAGCCAAACCATAAACCCGCCGGGGGCGCACAGGAGAACAAGAAGCGAACGAATATCAGCCAGAATCGCATCTGGGCGCTTCAGGCGTTTAAGACCCCACCGCGTCGGCTTGCGCTCGCTGACGGGGCTTACAGGCGCCTCATCGGGCAACCTGGAGTTCATCGTCCAACGGATTCTAGCATCCGATCTCATTTTTGCAATCCAGAAGGTGGTTAGTCATCGGAGCGGGCCACCGCTGATACTGAAGGCCCAGCGGAAAGCGGGTTACATCCGTTTCTAGACGCCCTTCCGTTGGTATCTGCTTCACGAAAACGGGAACTCCCGCCTGGTCACAGCGCTGGACGATAATCTCGGCGGCTGAATACCAGGCGTTTTCGGCGTTAGCCGCCAGGGGTTCTGGTTCGTCCGCGTCGATCAGCAGCCTGCCGGCAACTTGACCTATGGATTCGCAGCCGATGATAACCCAGTCCAGGCCGGTGGGGTCGAAGTCAATCCGGCCCAGCAGCGGCTCGAACGAAACGAACAGCTTGGCTTTGTGTTGCCGCAGGGAATATAGCCGTCGAATGTTCGCTTTGTTTTCGATGCTGACGCCTAGCCAGATGTGATTCGGGATAGCTCCCCGCGCGATTCGGCTGGCCAGCCAGTCATACATTCGGTATGGTCGCTTCGTCAGTACGATGTAAATGTGCTGACAGGCATCAAGCATAGTCGCCCAGACCTTGTCGATGTGCGCGTCCGGTACGTCACAGTGGAACAGATCGCCCATCGAACAGACGAATATCCGGCGGGGTATTCGCCACCGGCGCGGTTCGTCCAGCCTATCCGGGTGCAGCGTAACCTTAAAGGGATTCTTGCGCGGGTAGTCATAGCGCCCGCGCAGCCGCTTGGCCATTCGCTCGGCATAACAATTCAAGCACCCTTCGCTGACTTTCGTGCAGCCTGTTATCGGATTCCAGGTCGCGTCTGTCCATCCTATTGCGCTGTTGTCGCTCATGTTACGTTGACCTCTTGATTTCCGGGTTCGCGATAATTCAGGCCCTTTTTCCTACTCGCACAAATCCGATACGTCGATAATAATCATTTTGCCCTTGCGCACGATGGGGCGTATGCGCCTAGTTGCATCGCCGGGGCTCGCCCTCAATTGCTTTAACCCCCCCCTGAGCGAAACACTCATCACCTCCGACCTGGCGTTCTTAATCACCTTAAGCCCAGTCGGCTCATTGTCCGGACAGGGCTCCAAGGCGATCCTTTTCGTGGCGCGGTCCGTTGCCACCCACACCCGTTCCTGGACGCCCATGTTGTCCAGTAGCTCTCGGTGCACACAGAGCATCCCCCGGTGTGTTATAAGGCAATGGTCCGTGCCGAGTGCACATGCTAGCGCGCCACGCTTGTTCTCATACCGCTCGAATCCCATGTCATTCTTCTTCCATTACGGCGCAGTCGCTAACGTCGAGAAATCCATTCGTCCCGAAAACGATGTTGTACTCGTCGCCGATCCGATCAATGAACATCAAAGCCACGCCGCCGTCCGGGGTTATCATCGGTTCGGCCTTGCTCCAGTCATCCGGTGCCAGGTATTGTTTGGCGAACGCTATCGCCCCGTATATGGCCAGAGAAGACGGCTTCTTAGCACCTTGTTCATCCCAGTCGTCGTCCAGATCGCAGAATCGCTCCAGCTTGGCGATGATGTTTCGCGGCTCGTAGTGCTGTTTTTTGGGGTTCATTGCTCGTCCTTCTTGCCGGGCGCTCCCTTGGCGATGTGCGACTTAAGCATCTCCACCATCCGGGGGAGCCCTCGGCCCTTCGCCCATTTAACCGCAAGGTCTAGTTTTGATTCATACGTTATCGCCATATCGGGAAGCGGCTGTGCGCCATGAGCCAGAAGAACATTAACCAGCCCGTGATGGTCACTAGCATAGGCCGACCGCAAGGGAGCCTCATTATCGGCGTGCACGTTGGCTCCATGCGCCAAGAGCATCTCTGCTACTTCTATGTGCCCGTTTTTGCAGGCAAGCCGAAGAGCCTCATCATTATTGGCGTGGATGTCCGCACCGCGGGGAAGCAGCAAGGCGACTATATCATGGCGCCCATATAGACACGCGCGCAACAAATAGTCGTCTAGGTCACAATTAGCCCTTCCATAATCCAGAAGAGCCTTCGCAACTTCCACGTGTCCGTATTCACAGGCAATCTGAAAAGCGTTGCCCTCCGTGGCGACTTCGTCTGCGCCTTCATAGTGCCTCAAAAGCAGTTTTACCACAGAGCCCCAGCCATACCTGGATGCCACCAGCAACAATTGCACCATTTCATCGGTCGAGGGCTTTTGTTGGTCGATCTGTTGTGCGTTCATTGCGTCACCTCGCCTGGTTATCATGCGTTTCGCTGTTAAGTTTTTTCAACTGATATTCCAAGGCCGCGATTAGCTCTCGGGCTTGTGGGGGATTCATCGTAACGTTTTTCGCATCCTGGAAACCGGCCCAGATGCTTAGCTCTATCACGATCTTGCCGCCGAAAACTCCAACGGTAACGTACTCGCCCGTGTGGCTGGTACGGACGATGCTGGCCTCATTCGCATCCTTTGAAGGCTTTGCCTTTTTCACGTTGTTGCTCCCGACGCCTGCGCTCCTCTACGGTCACTCGCGGCCCGGATATGACCGACAGCAGCCGCTTGTAATTGCGAGATACGCGATACACGCTGCCGTCTATGGCCCGCACGACGTGTGTAGTCTTGACGCTTTTTATGTTCCACGCCTCACGTTTGATCGCCGGAACATAGATCGGCGGGCCGTGCTCGCGCGTCCAATATTCGCGGCAGAGTTCTTCAACCTTTTTTGCCTGCGCGGCCTTGTCCGGCGTGGTCGATAAACTCGGCGATGTCGCCCGTTCGGCGTTCAGGTCAACGATTCGTTGGCGCCGCATTCCGTGATGCATTATGCCATTCCATCCCCCCATGGGTCACTTACGGCATAAGGATCGGCAATTGGATCGCCGTAACTGGGCTCTGACCATTCCAGGCCGACGTCACTCATAGCAGAGCGCCACGCCCTCCTCTGTTCTTCAGTGAGATGTGCACAAGCGTCCGCCCAAGTAGGATCGCGTCCATACTTCATCTTGAAACGCACGCCATAGAAATAACTTTGCAGATCATGTGCATGACAAGGATGGTGAAACGTGGCACACACTGAACAAGTACCCGGCCGCGCCGGCATGAGGCGTAAGTTCATCTTTTCTGTCATCTTCTTGCTCCCAACAAAACACACCAGTTACTCAGTTAACCGGCAGGCGGACAACTCCTGCCCCTGCTTTTTGCAATGCCGGAGGGCGTACTTTCCGCATTCCGTGGTGCATAAGCCGCGCTCGCCTCCCTAGGGTAGATTCGCTTCCGCCTAACGCCATACCACATGCTCGTTAGTAACAAAGCGCAGCTATGACAGTACGGCCCGTCACCGTTCGGTAGCTTATAAGCCTGCTTCACCGGTGTTCGGCAGCCACATAGCTGACAATACGTTGTTTTCATGGATGACCGCACAGAAGTAGAATCAGGCCGCCCGGTAATATGCCGCCGCATACCACAGCCGCCGAAAAGATCATGCGCGGGCTCGGAAGCCCCCGGTCATCGGCCGGCATTGTCTTGGTTCTATTCATAGCTTGACGATCCCTACGCGAATGACCTTTTCGCCTTTGCCTGGGATACATATTAGATCCGCCCAGCGTTTTTGGGTACATATCGCCGGGCCATTGTCAATTTCTAATATCGCGCCCCGCTTGTTCACCACCGCCCACATCGTCTTGACGCGCTTCGGTTTATGCATGGCTGTCTTGGCTTTCTTTCTTGTCGCAATCATCGGTATTCCTCTTACTTGCCTTTTTTCTCGGCTTTCTTGACTTTTCAGCCTTCTTCTCTTCTGGTCCGCGCTTCTCGTTGCAGCATACCGTACAGCGCCAGAAGTCTGGCCCTTGCTGTTTTGGAACAAGGTTGTGTACCCTCATTCCTACGCCGTAGCGCTCATCCTGAAATTCATGCTGACAGCCACATGGAAGGACCATCGTCTTACTCCATTAAAAAACCTGCTTCTAGCTCCTCAATGCTGTGCACCACAAACGCTCGCCCGCCAGCCTGCCCCACCCTTGCTAGAAACTCCTTCTGCGCTGCCGTAGTCTTGCGTCCGGGCAGCTTGCATTCGATGGCGAGCAAGCGACCATGTGGCGGCTCTATCGCAAGTATGTCCGGGCTGCCCGGTGCTCCGTAGCGAATGAATCGCCTCTTGCCTTTGTAAGTTGCGGCGTAGGCGCCCGTGTTATTGCGCCAGGCCATGTAACCGCGCAGTTTCAGTAGGGCGAGGCATCCGCGCACCAGGTCTGTCTCGGTCTGCTGCTTCATGGGCTACGATTCTTCGAGACTTTCCAGCCATTCCCACACTTCGTTTACGTAAGCATCCGCCGTTTCTAGTTGCATCTTAAGATCATCGGGTGGTTTGTTCCCATCAACAGCCTTCACTAGAGCAGTGAGCCTGCTACTCGCCAGCGCGAGGCAGCCCTTGCCGCTCACTACGTCCTCTCGCAACACCTCAAACACCGGCGGAGTGCAGCTTCCGGTGTTGTCATGCCTATCCTTCGCCATCTTCATCCCTTTCATCCCTAACCATATGGATTAACGCTTTCTGTTGTTTGACCATCTCGGTAAACCCGCCGACGGCCATCAGCAGATTGAAGAAGCGCTCATAACAAGCGCCGCAGGGGATGACCGGGCCGGGAACCGTTGGAGTCGAGGATTCGACCCTGACCGTGCCCACACCCTCGCAGAACGTACAGTCATCAAACACCGGCGGAGTGCAGCTTCCGGTGTTGTCATGCTCGTCCTTTGCCATGATTATTGCTCCAGCATTGTCCTCATTCGGCCCTTACAACTTTACTTTGGCCCTATCGCCGTCCACATTATCGGCGGAGTTAATCGGCGCGTACGATTCCACCATAGATGCAGGCAGTGGGGATGTAAGCTTACGTGCTCGTCATTCGGTGGAAAGACCTGTACGACCTCCGCTTTGCGCGGGAACATGCGGCGCCGTACGTTCAGCAATTCTGCGTAGGTGGGCTCCCGCGAGGGATGCGAGATAGACACGTGCTTCCACTTGTCTCCATCACCGAAATCATCGTAGTCACTAATGACTATGGTTAGATCGCCCAGCGCGTATTTCGCGGCAGGTCGCGGCCCCGGCAATCCGCAATCGTCAGTGAGTTTGATTAGGTCAGTCATATACCATGCCCCCGAACGTCATCTCCGCGTCGTCTCCGGCAGGGCACGGCGCCCGGGACGACCGCCGCCCCGGCGCGCCGCGAATGTAGGTGGTGCCTTCCCACAACTGGCGGTCGCAATGATCTCCGTGTTATGGTTAACCCTGCCGAAGTATCTCGCATTCTCCTTGGTCCGGGGCGACGTTGCTTATCCATGCCTCTGACAGCTTGGATGCTTTGGGTCTAAGAATACGTAGTTGTCTTGTGCATAGCAGTCTGGGTAACGCCGCTTCTTCTGTCGTTGTGGCGCCCCTTGGTCTACGTGCACCGCAACGCGCCATACCAACCTTGCATTCTTTCTTCGCCAGCATTCTGTAATGCCAAGAGGATTCTTGCCGTTGTAGAAATCGTCGCGGCAACCCAAACAATACTTCGCGTCCACCATGTCCTCCCTTCTAGAACGGTATCTCCGCCTCGTCGGGCTCGGCCTCGTTAACCCGCGAATGCTCTAGCTTCATCGCCAGCATCGTCTGTTCCTGCGCGCGGGCGCGCTCTTCGTTTTCTCGCCAGGCAAAGCAACGTGCCGTAAGTTCTGCGTCGCTCAGGCCGGTCCAGCTCTGCGGCCAGTGGTTACGTCCATCCGGCCCGGACTGCGGGAACAAAGCGTGGAGTAGCGCGGGTATGTCTTCGTGCTCCAGGTCGGCCTCCATTAGCCGCCGGCGGGCAGCCTGCTGGCGCCTGGTGTCGTCCGTTGTCTGCAAGAGGCGAAGCACCTCTTCGTCGCCCAGGTTCTTGAGAGCCTTGGCGTGGACGGCTCGGGCGGATCGCACGCGGGCCGCATTGAGCCAGTGCTGATATGCCCGGCGCGCCTTCTCTCCCTTGGGATCGAGCGGGGCATACTGGCCGCAGTGACAGATCAGGCAAGGTCCATCCTCCGGGTGCTGGCCCCGGCGGTGGCCGCACTCGCAGCCGCCGAACCGTGACCAGTCGAAGTCGTCGTCTTCAGCCGGCGTGATTTCGGCGGCCAGGGCCTGAATCATAGATAGCTTAGGCCGCGTGGCGTCTGTGCCTTCGTAGTGCCGACGCACCGCTTCCGTGACCACGCCGAAGGGCAGGTGCCCAAACAGGGCCAGCAGCTTGCCGCGCACGGCACCGGTACGAGCTTCTTCGGCGAAACGCGGCCAGCAGTCGGCAAGCTGGTCGATCAGGCAGTCTATGGGCAGCCGAGCCTCCGCCGTTAGCTCGCTGCTGCCGACCGGGATGTTGTCATCGCTAGCCATAGCTTATTATCGCCCCGTCTTTACTGTCACGGTCAACGCCCTTTCTATTTCTTTCAATTTCAGCCTGACAGTCTCCTCGATTCCCTTGGTAAGTACCTTGTTGCCTTCTGCCAGCATCGTCTTGATAGCTTGCTCAATGTGATGATGTAAATGTTTATTTATCAGAAACGTGAGGCGATTCTGTACGCCGGTCCATCCGAAAGACGCTGCATTCTTGGTCTTGCCATCCCAGTTGACTTTCTCCGTCAGGTAGTTCTCCGCACGGTGTACCAGGTATTCCTTAAAGGTCATGGGCGCACCTTTTTTTTCACCCCACTTGTTCGTCTCTTGAAGCGTGACGTATTCGGTCAGATTTTTAATGCGCGGCAGGACGTGACGTTCGCAAAATTCCCCCACATGCTTTTCCACCATAACGGCGCACTGCTTACGCAGCTCTTGGGCAAGAGGCGATTCGCTTACTATTGGATCACCGTCTTCGTCAGTAGCCCAACTCCTAAGAATCTGCCGACTAACATCCTCAATAATTCGTTCTTGTAGTTCTTCCTTGGTAAACCCTAGATCATCAACCGTTACTGCCATGCTTTCGCTCCTGTTTGTTTCTTTTCTTTGGTTTCTGTACCGGGAAGTAGTCCATGTCGGTCATGTATTTGCGAATGAATCCGAGCGGATTCTTGGCTTTGCGGTCTTCGGCGGTCTGGAGGGCTTCGAGTGCCCGGTCCAGGACCGTTTGCTTTCGGGCATTGCCGACCAGTGCAGCCATAGACGCTTCGACGATCTCAGCAGCAGCAGCAGAGCAGAACCCACTTTTTTTTAAAAGAGAAAGGGCAGCAGCAGCAACGGTGTCTGGGTGGTTAGGTGCGGTCAGGGGGGGGGTATGCTGATATGCGCTTTGCTGCTGCTGCTGCCTTTCTTCTTCTTTGCTCTTCTCTTCTCTGCTCTGCTCTGGTAACGCTAATGTAACGCTGGGTGTAACGCTCATGTAACGCTCATGTAACGCCGCCGTGCGCCTGCTCTTGGCCACCCTTTTTGCTGTAAGTCCCCGCTGCTTAGCACTTTGTGAATTGTGATGGTCCCAATTGACGAATCGAATCCCATCCCCATTGACCTCCAGCCAGCCGACTGAGATCATGGCCTCGCCGAATCCAGCGCAATCGGTGATACGATCGAGTAACGCCGGTGTAACGCTGGGAACGTTACCGTCGGCGGTGTTGCCGTCCGCCCATTCCCAAACTTCCATTAGCCGGGAAGCGACCGACCAGTGGTCCAACCCAAGGCGTTCTGCGATCACAAGCGTCTCCCGGCGGCGATTCAAGCCGTTGACCCATTTAATCCAGTCGCCTGCCACAGCTACACCCGAGGTTTTGGGGCCTGGAGCCACTCGTAAACCGTCTCCCAGCGCCATTTGTGTTGCCGACCGAGTTCCAAAGGTGGCGGGAACCGGCCTTCGCGAACCCACCTTTTCAGCGTAGTTCGGTGAACTCGCAGGAACTTTGCAATCTCGTGCGCTGTAGCTAATGTGTGGTGTTGTGCTCGCATATGCATAGTTATAGTCGCCAACGGTCTGCTGTCAAGCGGTTTCTCGCAATTCGCCAGCTACAGGGTGCGATGTTTTGTTTGTCCGCATTCAATGCGGACAGATCGCGGACAAGATGCGGACAGAATGCGGACAGAATGCAGAATTCACTCACGCTCGCCGCATGTTCTCGCTGACAAGTCATTTTGGGCCGGTCGGTGTGCCATCCCTAACGCCCGACCGGCCCGCGAGAACGGCCTCATGCCGTTCATTCCTCTATTGCGAGGCGTAGGGCGCGGCAGGTTGCAATTCCGCCTCAAATTGAGACTGATCGGCGTCTTCGCTAACCGCGATGCGAGTTATGAAGGCATTTATTTCGATTCCATCCGCCGTATGCCCCTCCCAGATGCGGGCTGGAATGCCATCAAGCATTACAATTTTGTTCGTCGATACGAGCATGATTTCCATGCTGTTTCTCCGGTTCATCTTTTGGCTGTTCAGCATCCTGGGGTTCATCCGGCGCCGATGTGTTCAGGAATCCGAACGGAGTCTTCTTTCCGCTTCTTGCCTCGCCATAATGCGTCTGACTTGCGATGTTGGCCTCGTAAGCATCATCTATTGCGATAGCGTTCAACACTTCCGTACTGACCGGGCACAGCTTGCAGGTGCGCTTGAGAGCCGTCTTGCGCCACATCTCATCTTCAAAGGCGCCGTTCCAGGGGGAATCGCCCTTACGCGCCGCGGGGCTCGCGTTTTTCGCCTTCATAATTTCACGCCTTGGCAGTACGCGAAACTGATAACCGCCGTCTTTCATTCGCACCACGGCGTAAGCGTGAGTAAGTGGGCCAGGATCATCGTCGCCATCATAAGGAATGTGTGTTATGCTGGGCGTTAATCCCAGCTGATAACAAAACTTGTCTTTCGCGCGTACGACCTCCGCACAGAAGGTGCTTATCTCTCCGCTGCGCCGCGCGAGCGCCATCATGCCCTTGTAACCGATCTGGAGCGTGGCCTCGTTCTTGTAAGGAATGATGTGAACCAGCCCCGCCGGTCCCGGCTCCAGCCCGATTTGAGACATATCAAGAAAGCACTTGTACATGCTCTCGGCCGTGCATTGCTGCAACTTGGGAGTGCGGCGGAATTCGCCGACGAAAGCACGGATCAGCCGATCAATCGGCATGTGCTTAGGCATACCGGCGGCGATTTCTTGCTTGTGCGCTTCGATCAAGTCGAACACCGTGGCAGGTTTGGCCTCTCGCTTGGCAAGGGGTTTACTCTTAGGCGGCGGAGACTGTGCGTTATTCTGCTGTTTTTGTTCTAACAGGTTGGATGTTTCATTCTTGGGTGTCGGCATTAACGTATTCCTCCGTTTTGATTAAAGACAGCGACCGGTCTTCGCGTATAGTCACGGCTCCGGCGCTCCACAATTCGTCCACAAACATCATTTCGATCGCGTCTTTCGTTCCGCGCGCGGCCTTCGCCCGGACCTGTTTAATGAGTTCGCCCTTCGTGATCTTCACCACCTTGGCGATTTCGTCCATGGTCAGGTGCCGCGCCATGACTTCCCATGCCGCCCGCGGGTCGATGACTTGTTTTTTGGCGACCGACAGAGTTAGCGTACAGCCGTCCGCTTGTACGGGGCCGGTGTTGGCGATCTGCTGGCGCAGCATCTTTCTACAGTCGGCACTTAGCTTGTCATAATATTGCAGCCCGCGATAAAGCCGTATTACATCCACCGGGGCTAGAGGTGTTTCCGGCTTTGTATTCGCCACAAGCTCTAGTGCCGTGCGGGCGTAAGTCAGGCGTGCCGGGCATTCATGCTGGCGTGGGCAATACTGACAGGCCTCGCCAGGTGAGTATGGGAAGCTGTCCGGCTCGGCAATGCGGGCGGCTAGATCATGCGCCCAGTCGGTTAGCTGTTCCAGCCTAAACCGATGCTCCGTGTAGCTGCGGTCACGCAGCCAAACGAGTACCGTGCGCGCCTCCTTGCCGACGGCGTAACGTTGCAGGGCCAGCCAGGCGTAGGCCTTCATTTGGTGCGAGTAGTCAATCAGTTCGGCCTTGTGCCCGCTTTTCCAGTCGATGATGTGGACCACGGGCGGCTCTATGTCTATCACGTCCGCGTGGCCGGTGAGCATGACTCCGGGCGCCAGTTCGCATTCCGTCGCCTGCTCGACAACCGGGTGCGGGAGCCCTGCTCTTAGCTCTTTCCATGCTTCATAGGCGTTGCCAAGCAGCAGTTCTATGTCGGCCCGGTTTACATCACGCCCTTCCGTGTACCTGGCAATCTGTGCGGGTTCAACGGGATTGTTGTGGGAGACAATGATCTTAGCGGCCATCTCATGTACAAGGCTGCCGAGTTCCGCCCCCGGGCCCGTAGAATCAATCGGTACTTTGGGCGGGATCGCCGACGGCCCGCATTGCATGATGCGCCCCGCACTGCTGGCTCTAACTTTCAGCATCGTCGGCCTTCTGCTTGCGCGGCCTTCGCTTGATCGGCGTCAATCCCCGGCTTATGAAATGAACGAACCTGGCGTAGCACTTTTCGCAGAGGTCAAACGTTCTTTCATTTCCGAGAGCGGCGATTGAAACCAACTCCCATGCGCCGTCCTGCATCTCCTCGTCGATGCTTATGCGATAGCGCTTCGCCTCGATCTTCTTACATAGATCACACGCCCGAGTGGTTAGGTCCATGTTCATCTCCTTGTTCGCAAGTAGAATGTAACAGAGTGCTCAATGCGGCGGGCCGGTCCTGCCCCGGCTCCATGGTCCGACAGGTCCAGATTGCGCCAGTTACACTGGCCCAGTGGCCTGAGTGATCTCTACCCACGAGTGCTCCTCGGTCATGGACTCCACTCGGTCGTCTGAGTGCGTGTCATCTTGCCACGCCGCCGCCGCCGCAAATCTTCAACCAAGCTCGCGCACTTCTACGCGAGCAACTGCCGTATCTTCCGAGTAGGGTTCTTGGTATGGCGGGTATTCCAGGATGTACTCTGCATCGGCTTTCCGTGTGTAAACAAAAAGGTCGCCGTCACCATCCAGCAGGAACCGTCCTCCAGACTTAAAAGTCCATCCCTTCATTGATGCGAGCTTCGAAGCCCTCTTGTTCTTTCGGGTCTTGCGAGTTGCCATCTATGATCTCCATGCTATGCGGCGGGCCGGTGCTGCCCCGGCGGGCAATTCCATCTTAGTGGGCGATGACCCCACAGATTGCCTCCAGGGAGTCATCACTTCCCTGGCCGCTCTTGCCGCCGCCGCGCTCGATAGTATGAGAAAAGAGGCGATGGTCCGGCCTTACTGCGCCCGCCGGAAAGGCTCGACACCCGAACGCCAGTCAGCGCCGATAGTGGTGCTGCCATCGCCTCGTATGCCCGTAAGACGCGCTTGTACTGCACTCTCACACCAACTCCCGTAACTCGGCTTGGGTGACGGTAACGCCGCCGGCTTTTTTGTTTAACCACTTGGCATCTTCGAGCGCTTCCTCTTTACGGGCGTAAAGAGTGCAGTCGCCAGCGCAATCCGCCAAGAGGCGACCTCCTCTTTTGAGCGCCCAACCTTTCATCGCAGCGGCCTTAGTGGTAGTAGGCTTTTTCATTGTGCTCTCCTGGTCAAAAAACGCCGCGCCCGCGATCTCGCTACGGGCGCGGCGCCGGAGGGAAAGAAGCTTCCGTAGAAGCGAGCATTGCCGACTCTTCTACATCTTATTGGCAAGACGCAAGGTCCAACTTGCCTTCATCTAGCAGCCCCGGCAGCAGGTCACGGCACGAGTCACAGAGGCGGATTGCCGCGGAATAACGTAGCCCGCTGGCCCAGCGCACCTGAACTCGCCTAGTCCGCGCCTTCGCCCCGTGGCAGACGACGCATCGCTCGTTCAACTCATTCGACTCATCGTTCATGGCAAGCCCCTTCCGTATCGTGCGAAGGTTCTCCGCCCATTGCCTGGGCGACGCGCTCCTGGAATTCAGGCCGAGCCAACAACCAGCCGCGAACCAACGAAGACGTAGTCATGCCGCCCGCATTGGCCTGGACTATGGGCAGAATCACATCGTTTATCATCCAAGCAGGCAGGCTGATGCTGAGCCCTACCGAGGTTGTGTCGAGCTTGTCCATAGCTTCCCTTGTATAAAGCGGGCCGGCCCGGCTGGGGACCGAACGGGGACAAGGGGCCGGGCCGGCCCAGGCAAATCCGACCTCTTGTCGGCCATACCAGCTTACCACAGGCCATTCCCAAAAGCAAGCAGATTCTACTAGATTTTGCTAAGATTTACTAGAGGCCGGGCCGATGACAAGCCCCAGGTGGCCGTGGCCTGGAGCCCAGGGACGCCCGAGAAGCCCCAGAATCGCCCGCTGAGGCGTTTTCGCGGCCCGCGTGGCCTTCCGGATAGGCCTGGCCCGGCAGGGGCGATTCTAGCGTGGCCGCCCATAATTTTTCCGAAATTTTCCGATTTTGTGCTTGACTAGCGACGTATCGTGTGCTATGCTTGTGGTGGAATGAACGGGACACCTGGGACAACGAGAAGGGACCGAGCGATGACCATCACAAAAGAAAGAGTCGATATAGTGTGCGAGGATTTCGCCGAGGCCCAGCTTGTGGCACGACGCCAAGAAAGGCAAACCGGCCAAAGGCATTTCGTCGTGGCCCCAGACTTGAATTCACAGAATTGGACTGTAACGCAACGTATGCCTTTCCTGGGCGTTTGGTTCGACGCGCAAGGCCACAAGCACGGCTAAGAAGGGACCGAACGATGACCGAGTTTCAGGATAAAGTTCAAAAGGCGATCCAAGAAGGCAAGGCCTGGATCGTGACTTATTACGGGCGCCGCAGGGTGGTCAGCTACGACGAATCGACCGGCTGGGCCGAGACGATTAACGCGGATGACCCTAGGGATCGCCGCTCGTTTTTGGTTGGAATTGGTGAAATCCGTATAGGCAGCTAACAAGAAGGGACCGAACGATGTCTGGCTACAACTACCTAAACTGGAAGAGCAACAACGCAATCGAGGCAGAAAAGGGTGGCCTTATAAAAGCGGGGCAACTCGCCAGGCGCCTTTGTGTGAGCATAGCCGCCGTGAAGGCCAAGATTAGCCCGCAAGAGTGGCATCACGTAGGCGGCGGCTACGCCAAGGTAAACTATTACCAACGCACTCCGCCTGACTGGCAAGTCGAAGCTGCACGCGAATACGACCAGGCCCACAGGCCCCAAAGCTGGCCCAGCGCCACGGTGCGCTTGCTCAAATGGCCAAAGTTCAAGGTGGGCCGTTTCGCTCGCAATAACTCTAGGCCAACCGAGGTCGTCCACGAAAATGTACGTGTAACCCGCGCCACGCCAAACACCTATAAGATTCTGCTGGACGATGGGCGCGAGATCATCAAGCGGGCCACCACGAAGGGGCTCGTCATCCGCGTGGGAAATAACGAGATCGTGAACAACGACACATGGTGGATGTAGGCGAAAGGGACGGATTGTTATGGTGATGAACGATCGAGCCGCCCAAAGCGAGCCGAAGCGCCTCATAAAGAGGTGGGCGGTGGCGAACAAACAGGGGGCGATCACTTGGCAGGATACTAGCCCTTTCTTTTATGCATGCAAGCGCTGTGCAGAGAAAGCGCTCGAAGATGCCAAGCGCTTAAACAAAAAAGCTGGCGGCATTTTTGGTACATATGAAACATACTTGGGCGAAAAGGTCATCCGCGTGGGGATCGTCATGCCGAGTGCCGAGAATCGCGAGGCGGCGAAGAAAGCCATGGCGGCCAAGGACAAACCAAAGATCCTCAATACGATGTGGGCAATCGTGAACAGGCAGGGCGCGATCGTTGAGGATGACAATTGCTTGTTGATATGCGCCCAAAGAGAATGGGCGGAATATTCATGTGGTCCAGACGAAAAGGTCATTCGCGTAGAGATCGTCAAGCTATGAAATGAAAGGATTTGTTGTGGGCATGAACGACCGAAAAGTAGGGCTGATTCTAGACTGGGCAGTGAGCATCGGCAGCGCAAGCGGCAAGCCGGGGCAATCGTGGCCCATCGCGCTCCCGCGCCGGGCCTGGCGTGACTTTTGTGAAACAGTTGGCTGGGAGCGCGGCGGGGGCGGCTTCGTGGGCAGCAACAAACTCGCCGTGTGTTACCATGCCTTGCGCCTGAAACGGAGAAACGAAAATGGACGCGCTGGCAACTTACTGGACTCTGGGTTACGTACTTTGCGGCCTGGGGGTATGGAAAGAGGATGGCACTTGCTTGGGGCTATGGACGGAAGACGAGTATCGGAAGCAAGTCGAGGATGGTGGCTTCGGCTTACTGGTGCTCAAAATTCCGATGGAATATCAGGCAGCCCTCATATTGGCTGAAGCCTTGGCTAAGACAGGGGCATTTACATGTGGTCTCGTGCGACAACCAAACAGCGATTTGACCCGGTAGGGACGGAACGAAGACCATCCCAAAAGAAGATCCTAGCCTGAAAGGAAGGCTTGACATGGCGATGAACGATCAAAAAGTAGGTCTGATCCTCGACTGGGCAGCAGGCATCGGCCGCGCAAGCGGCAAGCCGGGGCAATCGTGGCCCATCGCGCTCCCGCGCCGGGCCTGGCGTGACTTTTGTGAAACAGTTGGCTGGGAGCGCGGCGGGGGCGGCTTCGTGGGCAGCAACAAACTCGCCGTTTGTTACCACGTCTTGCGTCGGCTAGCGCCTGCGGAGCGCGAAACTTGGCGAGAGCGGACGATCGGCGACCTGCTGCGCTCAAGCAGCGGAGAGCCCTTGGGCTATGCACCTCCGCTCGCGGTCTATCCCAAGCCGCTGGGCGAAGGGCGGAGTTCCTTTGTGCGCAACCGCGTGGCGGCATCGAGCCAGGGAAAAGGATAGAACGATGGAGCGCTGTGCTTGGAAATACTGTAAGTCGCCGGGAAGCCACGTTAGCTACGGTCGTCGTCCGCTTTGCATACGTCACTGGTATCGGTTGTGCGAGCTTGACGACGCCGGTCGCATAAAGGGCAGAATGCAACTTCCAATTCTGACCTTCGATCAATCATCTACCGTAAGCCGGGCCGAAGCGGATCGACTAATCCGCGATTCCACTTGGTGCGTCCAACAGAAGTACGATGGCATCCGCCTCCAGGTGGCCTGCGTCAACGGCAGACTTTACCAGGTCAACAAACGTGGGCAATCTGTTGAGCGTCTCGGCAACCTAGCGTCAGCTTTTCCGCGAGACCGCAACTACTGGCTCGACGGAGAACTTGCCTGGGGTTGCTACTTTCCTTTTGACGAACTAACACGCCCCTATGACCCCTACTCGGTCCGCCTGCGCAGGGCGACCGCCCTTGCCGAATCATTCGACGATTCGCGAGTCCGCCCGGTTCACACTTGGCGCAAACGCAGGGCGAAAGCCGCAATGGTTCGGGCGGCCGAGGCAAACGGCATCGAGGGCGTTGTCTTTCGCAAGCTGGATGCTCCGGCCGTAGACGGCCCCGACGCATCGGTTGCTTGCCGGCTTAAATTTCGCAAGCGCGCCGAAGTCATAGTACTAGGTGCGGTGAATGGCAAGAAATCGGTTCACATCGGCCTTTATCGCGGCGATCACCTTGTAGCCGTAGGCTGCTGCACCATGCCCGGCCGCACAGCGCTGCCTGAGACCGGCGCAGTTATTGAGATTGAATACCTCTACGCTACGGCAAACAGCCGCCTTTGCCAGCCAGTCTTCATCCGCCACCGCGCCGATAAGCCCGCGCGGACGTGCACAATGGATCAGTTGCAATATGCAACGATGGACGTTCTCAAAGTAGCATAACAGAGGAGAGCAAGAAATGAGTCAATGGACACATGTAGCAGGAATTATACGCTACGACGGCAACGCCGACTTCCCGCATATCCGCAAGGGGTATATTGAGGCGCTAGAAAAGAATGTCCCCAAGGGCTCCGAAGGTCCACTCGAATGGCGGATTTGGGACAACCCGGACTTGGACAGCATGGCCGCGTATGTGGTGACGATCTGGGGCGACTTGCGCGATTTCTATGAGCACGACCTGGACACCCTGGAGCTTTGGTTCCGGCAGTGCGTAGAGCCTGAGAACTTCCTCGTGCGCATGGCGATTCTGCTGGCAGACACCGGCAGCAGATGCCGCATTTGGCGTGCGATAGAACGTGACGAAGGCGGCTGCGATGTACATATGGTGGATTTACCGCTATGAAAGCTATGAAAGTCAACACACGATACTACGTGCCGCTTCTACGGCGTAATGGCGAATTGTTTCAGCCCGTGGGCGAATTCAAGCACGAGAACACGGCACGGCTCTACGCGCGCTACATGATGGATAAAGCGGACATAATCGCCGCCGTGCTCGTGGACTGCGCGCCGCGCCTTGTACATCCGATTGCCACCTTCGCCTGGCAGAAGCCCCCCTCTTGGGTGCGGGAGAATTGACCGTGCAGAACATACGAGAACTCGTACGAGAAGCAATGTGGGCGCGCGACATACGGTCGGCCTATCGCCTCGCTTTCCTGATTAACGCCTGTAGCGAATGCAGGCGGCGTAGACACTGGCGTCACAATTGTGATAAATGCGGCGGCCCCACAGCGAGCGGCCACGTGAGCCGTAACCACCTGGCCAACTGGCTGGCCGGCAAGGCCGACATAACGGCCCAGCGTTTGGCCTATGTGTTCGACGCTCTTGGCATGACTATTACAATCGAGAAGGTGAACAACTATGAACGATGACCGCGTTATAGTGGTATACCACAATCAGGGCGAAGACAGACGGGTGCTTGGCGTGTTCGACTGCACGGAGTCCCTTGTCGAATTCTGCCCGCAAGAGGTCTTGCGTTACAATGAATTCAAGACCGAAGCGTTCCGCCTCAATGACATGGGCGGGAAACGAATTCGCTATAAGTGTGAGGCGGTAATTGATGCGTCCTCGGGCCTGGGGAAAACATTATCCAGTAAATACTTGCTCGTAGACGCCTCCGCCATTCAAGAACGCGGCGTCATCAGGGATTGCTCGATTTACACTGCGGAGGGTCCGCTGCGCAGATACGAGGCCGTGGGCATCTCTTATAAGTCATCGAGACATGCTTTTAAACTCGCAGAAGATGCTCGCCGGGCGTGGCTGAAAGAGCAAGGCGTGGCTAATGGCGACCTTCCCAGCGATCCCAATAATACCACGCCAGGATAACCAGCAGCCCGACCGCCAGCATGGCTGCGTAAGCAGACATGACTTCACCGATCCGGCAGGCGCCAGACATAGGCTCGTTGGAACGCCGCCGCGTCGGCCAGATCCAGGTCGATGTCATCATCGAACTGAGCCCACGAGCACGCGGGTTCTATCGAATTACCCGGCGCGGTCATGCAGGGCTGGAAGGCCGCCCAGTCGGCCAGGTCCAGGTCGTTGTCGCCGTCCGAATCACCCGGACGCGGGGGCATGGTGACGGTCACAGCCTCAAGCCGTCCGGCACTAGCTGAATCATAGCAGGGCACGTCCAGCCGCCCCCAGTCGCCCCAGAACCCCGTCAGGCGGGTTCCTGCCCACTGAAAGCCAAAGCCCTCGGCCGTGACCGCCGCGCCGCCGTCGATTCGTAGCCAGGTCAATACCCGACCGGCGGTTAGCCGCCATTCGCCAGCAACAGCCCGGACCCGCTTCGCCGTCAGGCCGGCGTAATCCACCGAACCGCCGCCATTGACATACAGATCAGTGGCCGTGGTCGTCACCGTAGCGTTATTGATGGCCACGCCGCCCGTTATGCTGACCGAGCACCCGCCCACGGCCACAATGCCGTATTTACCGTTGTTAGTGTACGCCCCGCCCTCAATCGTCAGAACCTGATTCGAATCATGGCAAGTCGCCCCATCGCCGTTCGGTGAACCCGTGGCTTCCAAATCGTTCCCTGTAGCAATGCAATCGCAGAGCGTCAGGCTATGTGGTGCGTTGGTACCGATGAAGTTGTGAGCATTGAATCCATCGGCGTAGTTGTAGCTGGCTTCACAGTCGTTGCAGGTCACTGTCAGTACGTAATCGCCGCTGCGCGTGGAGAGGCCGTTACCTGAATCCGCGAACCAAAAGTCGGTATGCCAAAAGGACGCTTCCGTGGCAGCGTTCACCGACTGAACCGATACGCATCCAGCCGAGCCGCCGTGCATGAAACGGATGCGCTGTGGGAAGTCTGCGCGCCCTACGTTATAAACCGCATCGCGCAGAATGACCGAGTTGTCATTGCAATCAATGCATACCGCCGTCTGGGTGTCGTCGGAGTAAAGCGCGCAGCTGTAGTCGATCACCAAGTCGTCGGTCAGCGTTATATCAGACGCAACGAAAACAATCGGGGTCTCGCGTGCCGCCACCGCGCTGCGCCATTCGGCTTCTGTCGCCACGTCAACCGCGAACGCGGATTGTATGAGCCACAAGCAGCAGGCCGCCGTGGTTATTCGTCTCCGCATAAAATGCATCCTCCCTTGTGTCGCGCTGCCTTGTGCTCCACGGCTTCACTGACCAGCATGGCTATATCCTGGCGTAGCGCGATTCGCCGTCGGCGCTTTGCGAGCGGGCGCCAGATCATGGGATAGAACAGCCCGGCCAGGGCGTAGCCGCCCGCCATAATCCACAGCGTCACGCGGTCGAAGCTGTTAACGTCTCGACCCGCGCTTTGATCGGTACGTTTGACGACCGCCGCCACCGTTGCCTCAACACGATCCGGTGACAGCAGGCGCTCCACTTCGGCGCCGATGATACGCTCTACATCATTCTCTGAAAGAGCGGACGTACGCGGGGCTACCGCACAGCCGGTAAGGCAGCAGACATATATCACAATGGCCAGTAAGGTGCGTCGCATGTTAATCATGCGCCCCGCCCCGGCGCCGGAGGAATGAGAACGCCGGGCACGGGGCTTCGCGCCATCTGGTTATCTTCGCATGGCTCGCCGGTGGTGGCTGGTGGAACCTCGCGAAGATCGGCGCCTACTCGGTGTCAGGGTCGGCGGCATTAAACTGCAGGTTGGCCTGTACGGTAACGTCCGTATCCAGCCCGAACGAAAGACGTTGGTACACGTTTACGTCGCCGCCCACGGTGACGCTCACCGATCCGGCCATGTCATTCGCCCTGGCGAACTCGACGATGGCCTCCGCCGATTGCAGCTTATCCTCCAGCGTAGCGTTGCTACCGGCGCATCCGGCAATGAGCACTAGAGCCAGGATTAACCATAGGCGTTTCACACGCCACCTCCAAACAGCCCGGCGAACATATCGCCGAATGGGGCAAAGAAGCCCGCGAAAAACGCCAAGAGCATAAGAAAGAAATCCATCGCTTAATCTCCTACCTAGAACGATTTCCGTTTGCCACCTTGTCCTTGATCCAGCGGACATCGGTAGCGACCCCCACGATTGTAGTATCGAGCTGGTGCAGCGCGGACTTTATAGCCTGTATGCACTCCGCCTGCGCCTCTTGCTTTTCTTCATAGTTATCTTGTCTCGCTTCGATGCGCCCGGCCCGGCGCCCGAAGTGCATCGCCGTTGCCAGCAGTGCGCCGATCATGGTCATGGCGGTTATGATTAACGCGATGATCTCCGGGCTAATCCCCTCAGCTTTGGGCATTGTTGGCGATCCTTTCATTCCACGGACATCGGGGGTTGCGATGTCCACTGTGCTTCAATAGTCTGGCGTATATCTGGGCTTTCGTCAATTCATCGCCCCCGCAGCATCGTTCCGTCCAGTCCAACAACCGGCAAGGATCGGTCGGATCGTTCGTATGATGTGGGCATTCGCCGCATAGGCGCAACCTATGCGTCTGCCACGCTTCACGCCATAGATTCGGATTCAATCGGGAGCGGCGCGTCTTGTCAGGACGCACGGCCACGGGTGCGCCTTGCTCCGCGAACTGTCGTCGCCGTTGGACTGAAGCTGGGGTGTCATTGCCACTTGTGTACATCTTATGCCACATTGCAATTTACGACACTGTCTGTTATCTCCGTCCCAGCCCCGAAGAGTGATGGCCAGTACCATGAATCCCATGGCGAACCAAATGGATAAGCAACAGAGAATACCGGCTGTTCCTGACAATCGGGCAAGGTCAAGGCTTCGTTCTGGATTCGGCCCTCCCACCCCGCATTAGTGGTCTGCGGACTCGCTATTTGCTTCCAGCTTTTGGCTGCCGGTTGCGTTGCCGAGACCACCCAAACGGCACGAATGCGGAAACGGAAGTCATCGCCGTTGGTATAGGCTATGAAAGCCTGAGGTTCATACCAATATACTCCATCGCCACCGCTCTCAGTGCAGATCAATTCCGGCTCGAATACCTCGGTTTCTGGGTCAATGTCGTGATGCGTGCGCCATCCACACAAGAAACTGCTATGCATTAAAGAAGGTGTATCATCATGCCGGCACTGGAACGCAACCCCCAGGACGGCCGCTTGGAACATAGCCGCGATCTCGTCTTCGCAATCCCCGCCGCCTGATATAGCCGTGCCCGTCCATCGTAACCGGTAGCATTCTCGCCAGGTACACTCCTGACATACGACAGTCTCGGCACCGAGGTAGGTGCGCCAGCGCTTAGCGCCGTAGGCGTCGCGGTACTGGTAGAATTTAAGTGATTTCGTTAGCATGTGGTTGTATCATGGCAACAGCGTAAGAGAACAACTAAACGTCGCCCATTGCCCGATTGTACAGTAATATGGGAAATATGAACAGGTTCCTATCCCACCGAAGTTATAACTTGCCGTTAAGTCAATAGCGCCGTTTAATAGAATAGACACATCTTCACAGGTAGGGTAATGATCCAATTCCCATGTCCGCCAGCCTATTGCACTCGCGGCTATACCAAAGCTGTAATCAACATGACGAGTCGCCTGAATGGTGATTTGGTTTGCACCACGCACAACATCTAATTCATACCATGAATTGCCCCGATAGACATCACCCCAGGCACATGTACCAAGCAAGACGGACTCTGTAACCTCTCGGCGCCAGCGACAATGCTGAGTGCCGGGGTTCGGCGTGGAAAATGTATCGAAGTATGGAATATTTGGCACTGCGACAATGGCATCGGCATAAATAATCGCCTCGCACGGATGATCGCCCGTATAGACCGGGCCATAGGTCCATTCTAAATGAGGCCATGCTAACATCGTGCAGCCATGACAACTCAACGTCGCGATAGGTCGCGAATGCCGCACAACCGGCGTGTGATGCCCAGCAACCCATTCGTGGTAACGGTAGCCGATCAGTTCCAACCCATCCGGCGTCAGATCCATTGTCCGCACCCGAGCCACCGGTGTATGGTGCCCATCGACCCAATCGTGGAACTTCGCCGCTCGTAAAATCCTCTCGCTCATGTGCTATAAACCGCTGTCGCTACGGTGCTGGTGTTCACCGTGATGGTGATCTCCGGCGTGTCGTATTCCACGGTGTCCCCTCCGTATGGTCTCACTTCCCATCGGAGGAAACCGCTCTCGGGCGCCGTGAGCGTTACCTGCGTGCCAGTCCAGAACCAACGGTCGAAACAAATAGGGTCGGGGTTTCCACCAGAATCGCCTTCGATGTCCGTCGGCACTATCGTCACGTCGCCCCCCGGATAGTTGCCGGAGGCACAGATATCCAATCTGGCTCTGCAGATATCAGTGTCCCACGGCACGCCATGCGAACCGCTAGCTGCATCAGAGCATGTAGGCGCAGCGGGCGGTAACTCTCCAGTCGGTTCGCAATCGTAACGCTCGGGGTTGTCATCCGTGTTCCAGCCAGCCACGGCATCCTCGACAACAACGCCTACCCAACGATTTCCTGTAGCTGCCCCTTTAAAGCAGATCATCCAGTCGCCAGTATGCGGTCCTGGTCCCGCCTCTTTCAGCTGCCCACTGAAGCACCAGACGCATATCTCGTCGCCGAAAACGTGTTCATCGAAAGGCCAGAATGGATCGTTGGTTAGCTTTTCGACCATAGCGACATCGTGATAACGTGCCGTCACCCGGCCTATGGCAAAGTCGGATATAGCCCCCCCGCCCCCGCCGCCGGTGTTAGGGGTGAGATCATGCCATCGGGTCGGTAGGTGCGCTACGCGGGCCTCCAGCTCCCGGACTCGCTCTTGAAGGTCGGCTATGTCAAAACGGTCAGACATTCGCTACAGCTTTCCAATCCAGTTCGGCGTGCGAGGTCTCAATGGTAGTCGTATGTCCATCGCGCGAGAAATCCCAACGTCTCCGCGTTACTACCGTTTTAATGGGTTGACCCGTTACGTTACCTTCGAGGCTCGTTATCATAACGCCGGGACCGGGTAGGTTGGCGATTACACTGCGGGTAAGCTGCAACGTTGCCCTTTCTTCTGAGTACCATGCACGAGCTATCGCCGCGATTGTCTTCAATATGTCCATGTCGTCACGAATAACGGTGTAGGACGATATGGACGGCGAGCCGTTGCTGTCCAGTCCAGTTATGGTCTTGTCCGCCATGACCCAGTAATGGGCCTCGGGCACATCTATTACAAGCTGACGCCCAACGTCCGGCTTCTGTTCCGGCGCGATGACTAGATCGGATTGTACGTGGATGCGTCGATCCGTTTCAAGGGCAAGGGTGACTCTTATATTGTCATAATCCCAGCCGCGCGCCACATCCACGGTGTCGCCGTTAGGCGTCGTCTCGGTACCGTCCCAGTCGTCTTTACTGCTTCCCGGCCATGTCCCCAGGGCCGGTTCAATCGGGCCGCCTTGTGGTTCATCCAGAAACCAGTGGTTGCGGGCCAGCATGTGCTTGTGCGCACCTGCTTTTAACTCAATGGCCAACTCACCGGGAATCATGCGAATGGTGCCGGGGAATCGCACCCATCGCCCTTGCGTATCGTCGTAGACGAAAGCCATCGGACGCAGCAATTCGCGATGTGACTGTTCGGGAATCGAATACACATCATCCTCGCGCGCCGGTAAACGATCCAGGAAGTTGCGGCCGTCAGTAAACAGAGTATCATGCGCACCCCATACGGGCGCCGTCACATTCCCGCTATCTACCGTCGGCAAACAATTAGTCGTAGTACCTATCCCGCATTGCCCTTGCCAACCGGTGAATACCTGGAACCTCGTATATACGCGGCTGAAGGCGTCCTCTTTTCGATATTCGTCGTTGGCCTTGGGATAGTCATCGCTCCCCGTCGCCGCCTTGTAATCGTATTCCTGTGTGCTGTCCCATGCGGCTCTGAGTTCGCCGTCTTCGTTGCCGTCGCCGTCGCGATGGGTCTGCAAACTGAACATGGTTCGGATGTAGTTGCCGCGTACAAGTATGCGCTCATAGCGCGGCGTTTGTGACCGCCTTACAGTGACCTCTCTTGTGTCGTAACCTCCGGTAAAGTGTATGCTGGTCTGCTCCGGGTTTGCCGGTAGGACGACCGTCTCATTAACAAGAATGTCATCGGGCGTATGACTATAGACGTAGATTTCGACAATGCCCGGCGCATCATCATAAATGCGAATGCACCATCCGAGACCGCGTCGCCGATCTATCAGACGATTAAGCGCTTCGCGAATGTTCAACCCCGCCAGCCGCCGCGACACCCTTATGTTGGCCATTGTGTCGGCAGTCTGTAACGTCAGCAAGAATTGAATGTCATCCGGCCCCGGAGGATATAGCAACTGGTTGGGTTGGTTGTAGTTTAATAGATACTTGGCGATGTCTTTCAGGGTCCAATCCTCGGCGTCCTCCATACCGCCCATGCCGCTTTCGGTATAGTCCACGCGGCCCGCGAAGACATAGCCGTCCGCGCCGTAAACATCGGCATAATAAGACCGATTCTCGGTGGGCGCGTCGCCCAATTGCCAGCGCCGATTGAACTCAGGTATCTTTTCGGTGCTGATTAACTGTACCTCGGTATCGTCCTCATAGACGCCCGGTGATTCGGTTTCCGGTAGAACGGTCTGTAGCGCCATTACATCCGTTAGCTGAATGTGTTCTAACAGCACATCGAGACCGAATGCCGTAATCGTCTGGTCCCCCGCAGGTACGCCGCCGCTTTGTGAACCTTGGATCGCGAAGCTTTCTTCTGTAAATACCCCGGTCCATAATGTCCACAGCGTGTCGCCTTGTTCCGGGTATTCGTGCGTCGGCTGAGTGTCCGCATGAAAGATGCCTTGAATGCGAACGTAGTGCCCCTTCAGCGCCAGTGGGTCTTCATCCGCGAACAATGGGTCGTCTTCGCGAGTCTGGTGGCCGTAACGATATAGGAACGTGGCCCGCGAAAGCGCGGGCGCTGATACATCATCGCAGCTTAGAGGCTCCAGATATGGACACGGTGTCCATGTCTCTTCCGCCCACCACTTTTTCGTGGACACGATCACCGTTGTGCGATCGCGCACATGGGTAGGCACTTGTGGTGCCGATGACCCATAAGAGCCCGTTTGCGATTTCATTCGCTTTCACCTAACTCTGAATCTCGGCGATGATCTCAGCGCCGAAGGTATCCTGGGTCGGCTTCCCGCCTGGATCTTCATTCGGACTCTCATAGGTGCCGTCGGCCGTTGTGCGTCGCGTCCGCACCAAAACGCGGACATCCGTATCGGCCGCATATTCCGCGCTTGTCCAATCCAGCTTCGCCACGCCGTCTACTTTGACCATGTCAATGAGCGTCGGCGCATCGGTGTCCGGGTCCGGGTCGGTTCCATCGCTTCGCAGATAGACGGCCCATTGATCAGCGCGTTCGGCCAACCGATCCAATTCATAGTAATAGTTCGCCTCAACGCGCACCGCGCCGTTTGCCGCCGGTGTTACCGTCCAGTGATGAGGCGGATCGGGTTCGCCTACGTATTCCCGCCCTGCTGCATTGACGAAGACCTTCTGTTCGTGCAGATTCTCACTTTCGTAACCATATTTGTTAACATACCGCAAAGCGAAGCGGTAGACGTGATCGGCGGCCAGCGCGGGCGCCTCGTAAGGCAGGCTCGCAAAGGTCTGCCAGGGTGAACTGTAGTCAATCGGGCCATCGACGCCCCGATAAAGTCGGTATTCGGCCGCCGCGGCATGTGCGAATAATTCAGATACTATGGAAGCCGATCCGGCAGCGGTGACGGCCAGCGTGCCTTCGTTGTGAACAAGTTTTTCATTGACTACGGCAGCAGCGCCGCTTGCCGTAACCGCTCCCGTTCCACCGGGCGTCTCTGTAACGATCACAACGGCGCTCGACGCTGAGATAGACAATGTGCCTTCATCGGCGCCAAGACTGTCCGTTGCTACGTTTGCAGTTCCGGCCGCCGTTACCGCGAGCGTGCCTTCGTTGTATGCGGTCATGCCGGCTACCCCGTTAGTGCTATCTGGAAATCGAAAGACAGCGTGTCGGTGTTCACCAATGTCCGCGTTTGGGATAGCGGCGCCGAACAGATCAGCTTGCCGGTGTTATCGCTGGTGGTCGCCAGGAAAGCGGTGTTGGCGCCGGTCCACGTTCCACCCGCTGTAAATGTGACCGATTTCGTAGTGGTCTTCCGGTCATTCGTGCCATGCGTAGCCGATGTAAAGTCCGTGTTGTTACTCGCCACCGATTGCCGCGCATAACCCGTGCCCGAGACCTCGGTTAAATCGGTCAAGGCCGCGTCTTCTGCGAGACTCGCATCTGTCGCCAGACCGATGTAGAAGTTGGCCGGTACGCTCTGTTCTTCGCTGAAGGCCACTTCCAGCAGGAACTGTAGCCCTTCTGTGTGCAACTCGGCTGCCATTAGGACACCTCGGTTATGTGTATTTTGCCCGTGTTGTTGTCGTAGAAATAGGACACCTGCGGGGCATCATCCGGGCGCCCCATCGTTTTCGTCAGCGTCTGCGATGTTCCCTCATTCCCTGCTCGATCGATCGCGATTACGCGGAACTGGTGCGTTGTCGCGTCCGCCAGCGGATCGGACCGCCACCAGTAGTTCGTCCGACCATCGGCCGTTATCGTGTCTTTCGTCGCCCATGCCCCATCGACGTATTGCTCAATACGGTATTTGACCGCCGTAGTGGCGTGCGCCCATTGCAGTGTAACCCGTGCCGGCGGCGCCGCGGATGGCGTTGCCGATGGATCATCCAACACCTCGACGCTCAGCTTTTCATCATCGGATGTATAGAGGTCAATAACGCCGGTCTGATTCGTGCAGTACTCCTCGCCGTCCACGTAGACGTAATAGGTCGGATAATAACCCGCCGATGACCATACGCGCCAGCGCCATTGCGAAGGGCCGACCTGTCTCGGCTTGTCAAGCTGGACGAGGCCGAACGAACATGGAAAGTACCAGCCCCAATACAACCCTAGTGCCCGAGCCCTCGGGTTTGCGCCTAATGCCCCCCATATCTCGGGGCGCCGGTACTGAATCCATTGACGCAGACTGTCCATCACTACACCGGAGTTCTGGTTATTACGCCGCTGTTGCTCGTAGAATCGAACTGCCTCAAAACGGTTGTGCCGTCTGACTCGTATATCGTCACGCGCCCATAGGTCGCCGATTCCGGGTCCACGTCCAGGGTCATCTTGTTTTTCGCCACCGCGATGACGTATTGCAGATCATCTATGTCGTCGGAAGTCGCCTCCACTTCAGCCGTGGCATAGCGTGGGGACGCACTTGCCGTGCCGTCGGCCACGATGTAATAGCTTACGCCGTCGTATTCATCGCTCGGCAGGGCGAAGTCATACTCATAATCGCCGGGTGAGTTCGTAGCATCCACCTCGGTCATTGAGAGGTCGGCCTTACTCGCCCCCCACGATGCGTCGGCTTGCAGGTACTTGGTGTCATTCGTGCCGCCGATACAACGGATTGTCAGCGTGGGCGACAGGCCGGTTTTCAGCGCACCCGCCGTATCGGTGAAGGTTACGGTTAGAGTTTCCGTGGCGCCTGCCTTGGCCATGTCAATACCTTTCGCGGATGAAGGCTTTCAATGCGATGACTACATCGGTCATTGACGGCGTATCATCCTCCAGGAACCGCATGATGATGTTATGATCCATCCGCCGCTTCTGTTCCTCGGGCGATAACTCGATAACCGTATGAGTCACCTTGCCCGTCTTGGCGTCGCGCGAATGTCTCGTCGTGGTCTTCTCTGGCTTCGTAGTGTTCATGCCACTGTCAACACTATCCTGTGTATGGTCGAAGACGTTGTAGGGTTGGCTCCGGCGGGAAATGGATCGTCGAACCCGTTGGCGTAAAGCTCGCCCGTTTTGGTTATGTACGTATAGGCGTTAGAACCCGGATCGGCCGCGCCGAGCAGGCGGTCATACGTCACGGTTGCCGACTCGAAACGTGCCGTACCGGCTGAGTCCGAGAGTAAGGCTACCCAATACCAGCCCGCCGCGAGTGCTTGATTGATCGACGTTTCTTCGACTACGCCCGTGCTATCCAAACTCAGGGCCGCCGTCTGATAGACAAGCGTACCCGGCAGGCCCGAACTGCCTTCATTGTAAATGGCCAGCTTGACGCCCTTACCGGCTTCCGCCGTACGTACCTGTATACCTATAGCATCATAGGTCTCGCCCCAACTCCAGAAACGATGGGCGTCTATGCGGTCAGCGGTAGCCGCCTTATCCGACGACGTAGCGGTCATGCCCCACATGGCGCCATCGTAGTCACGCCCGGAATAGCGGTAGCATTTCAGGGATTCAGCGATTATGCCGAGTGCCTGGCTGGATGTCAGGGCCGCAATGTTTCCGCTTGTTATGCGCCCCAGTAGGGTCTGTTCCGCCACCGTACGGGCGGTCGGCGCATTGTCCGTGTCGGCGGCGAGAACGGTGTTCGCATTGAAAATGCTCTTGTCAATAACAAGATAGCCGCCAGCCGACAAGCTGTTGAATACACCGTCACCTGTTGCGTTGCATGTCGCCCCGGATGCTTTAATCAGCTTGCCGGTCGTGCTGTTGAACACCACAATTTGTTCATTTGTGGCCGCCGATGGTCCTGTTACATCGCCCTGATGATGCGAGTCTAGTTTCATAGTCAGCTATCCAGCGTTAACTGTATCTCCCAATCGTCCACGAGTAACAGGGTAGAGTTGGCGTCCAAGGCGCCCACGGGATTAACGAGCGGTCGGATTTCGATAGGACGGACGCTCCAGACGATCGGATCGGTATAAGTCACCGCCTCACCATTGATTATCAGCGTCAGCGTATTAGCCACACAACCGGCATATTCGGCGTATAGCTGTCGCATCGTCTTCGCCGCCGCGGCACTGGCTACATCTCGATGTGTGCGCAGGGTGAATCGTTCGGCGCGTTTTCCTTTTGTACGTGCGGCCATACCGTCGGTGTTATCGCGGGTGATCTCCTCCAGCGTCTGGCCGTATTCCTGCGGAAATCCCATAGCAAGCGTGAACTCGGTAGCTACGCCGCCGTCAACAGCATCGCATTGTATGCTCGGGCGCAGAATCGGCATTACTCGTTACCCGCTACGGTTGTGCCTACGGGTGCTGGCGTTCCTGCTCTAATCTTGTTTCCCTCTAACTTATCGGCCAATCGGTTTAAGGCTTCGGTGTTGCGGTCCATTGATTCCACCGAGATCGGCCCCTTTCCCGTCAATTGGAAACGGCCTGCCGTTTCATCTGCGCGCGGAATATATGGTGCCGGGCCTTGAAAACGCCTCCTTATTCCTTCAGGCTCCGCCCCCAGCCATAATTCCACCTCCGCGACACCGCGATTCACTCCACGCCAAAAAGCGGATTGACCGCGCTCAAGGCCTCTTGTTTCGATTTCCGATAGAACTGTTTCCGCCGTTAATGACTCTACCGCCCTTGTCCCTCTTGCGGCTTCTTCCTTTCGCCTTTGATTGTCCCTCTCTAGAATGGCCACAAACTCTTTATCAGTAGCCTTCCGTGCCGCCAGTTGATCGGCCGTGACATCGACTCCTCGCCGGGTGTCTCGGCGGAAAAGGTCTAACATCTTGGTAGTGGATTCCCAATCCTCAATGATTGTTGACATCTCGCGAGCGCCTGAGCCGAAGGCTTTTTCAAGTTGAATCGGGCTCAATTTACCACTGGCCATTATCTCGCTGAGTTTTTCCATGCGCGTTAAGGCATTATCCTGCTTATCAAACTTCGCCATGCGGGCGATCTGCTGTTGTGCAGGGGTTGCCGTAGACATTAGTTCGGGGATAAACTGCTCTATGCCGCCGGATGCTTTTCGTGGCGTGCCCGATTCTACCGTGGTTACGGCAAACAACGCGGCCGCTTCACGTGCGGTTAGGCCACCCTTACGCGCAGCACTTAATGCTCGCGGCAGATATGCGATTAACTCTCGTGGCTCTGCCGACGCTTTCTCTGCCGTATACTTGACGATGTTCTGTAGTTCATTTGCCGTTAATCCTTCGCGGCGTCCGAAGACGTTTTCCAGCTTGGCGAACATCGGCGCCATTTCAGGTAACGGCACTTCCACCGTCTGGCGATATTCCGCCATTTCTCTGATTATTGCTTGTATTCTCTCCTCAGAGGCATAAGGCAGCATTGATCTAGCGAGTTCTTCGCCCTTCATCAATTCCGCAGCATCAACATGCAGCTTGACGGCTTTCTCGCGATATACCTGCGTTACTACTGGCGTGCCACCTGGCCCTCCCCTCATCGTAGTTGACATAAACAACAGGTTGCGCGCGGCAACGGATAGCTCATCCACTTGTGAGATTGTTTTTGCTAGGTCTTCCCTCCACGCACCAAAAGCCTTGTGCACTGCACCGATCGCCGCACCGATTCCAACAAACCGATTAATTATTGAGCTTAGATCGGCCCCCATGCGCGATGATACATCGCCGGACGTTTTGCTAAGGCGCTTCGCCCCCCTCTCCGCCTTGCGTTCAGCAGACGCCACTTCCGTATATGCGCGTACAACGTCCTTGTTGTAGGCTTTCATGGTCCAACTAACGATCTTGCCGGGCATGTCGCTATCCCGCGCGTACGCGCTTCGGTCTACGCAATTTCGTTAATTCCTCGGGTATGCGGCGCATGATGTACTTTTTGACGTACTCCTGTTCCTGGTCGTTCATCACCGTAAGCGCCAACCCAATGTTCTTCCAAGTCCACTTTTTTTGTGATGCGTATCGCTCGGGGTGTTGCGGATCGGGTTTGCGGGCACGGGGGAATTGATGTGCCGTTCGTATCACAACCTTGACTCCCGATACGGCGTCCCCACCGGGCCGCCATTTGCGCACCTTGGCAGATTTCGCCTCTATTCGTAACTGCCCTGTATCTACCAAAGGGCGAGTAACCTTGGTGTTGGCACCATATAGGTAGCGATATACCCCCGCATACCGCGAGAATGCCTCGGGGTTAAAGTGCTTAGGTAGATAGCTTTTCTTCCATAGCCCACCGACTTCTTTTAACACCTTGGTCATTATGCGAGAGAATCTCTTACCCTCGACGTTGGCCGGGATCGGATAATCAATTACCGTGCTGATCTTGACCGCCATGCCGCAAACAAATCCGCGTAAGAGGGCCAGTAATCGGTCAACACCCCCGACGCCCACAAGTCACCCTCGATCATTCGGGCGCGGGGGGTGGTTCTTTTTTTTCCTGCTCTAATCGTGCTTCGATCTCAGGCCAATCAATCAGGGCGCCCAACACACCCTGCCAGAGGTTGCCCGTGGTCAGCAGACCCAACAGTGAGATTTCGGGCGCGCGGATGCGATAATTGACCGTCAAGACCTTGACCGCCAGCTCTAACGGGTCTTCGACGCTGACCATGCCGTCACCCTTAAGGGCCGACAGATAGGCGTCGAAGACTTTGCCGGCCTGTTCCCACAGCCACTTGTACTTTGGCAATATCTCAAGTTGCCATTCATCGCCGACTTTGCGGAATGCCTGCTCGAGCGCCGTCCCGCCACCCACGCGCCGCGCCACCGGGATTAGCCAGTCGTTACCATCGCCCAACCGTACCCAGTGGCCGGCAATCGGCTGGTCACGAATCAAGTCTTCCGGCTTCGGCGGGGCCGCCCGGTCCATGCCAACCCAGCATTCGCCGTTTTGGAGCCACTCTTGCTTTTCGGAGTCATAACGGGGGACCGATTCGATTCGCCGCCACAGAAGCACCCCCTGGGTTCCCTCGGGGCCTCCTACACCGGGGCGCTGGCTGAGCGGGCCGTCTCCCACCACCTCGGACAATCCGTGGTCGGCGCAGATTGCCGCCGATGCCTGGGTGACGCCCGGTAGCAAGTAAAGAAAGGCCCTTTTGGGGTCGGCTTTAGCCATGCGCACATCCTCCACCGCCGCGTCGCTGGCTACACTCCGGATATGGCCATAATCGCGGCGGTGCCGTCAAAGGTGGGAGTAATCGTCAGAGTGCCGACCTGCGGCTCACCATGGCGCCCGCCGATCGCGCTGTATCTAATCCGCCCTTCATCGATCGTGAATATGATGGATGCACCGCCACGTACGGCCGAGCCTTCGGTTACTTCAGCGAAGGCGATAGTGCTATCCGTTGTTTCCTGGGCCACACCATCCAGGCCCGTAGCCAACCCTGTCGTTATCAAATCCAGATCGTGCGTCGTCACTGTAATGGATGGGCGCCGCTCATTGATCGCGACGAAGGTAGGCCATGCCGAGCCGTCACCGGCCAGGACGTATTCGGTTAATCCGAAATCCACGGTTATACTTTGCACGCCGTTTACTGTGTTGCCGTTCAATGAGACCGCACCCACCGTATATGCCTCACCCACAGTAGGCGCCACAGCAGGGTCAAGAGCCTGGCTCGCTGCCGTTGCAATTGGTGTGTTGTCGTCACTAGATGATATGACCGCTTCGTATTCGATTTCGGCTACTTGGCCTTGCGTTGCGCTCATGCGCCGGGGCAGAAGAATGCCGTCATCGGCGGTCAATTTGATATGGTTAGACGACCCCGGAGCAGATCGTGTCGATCCCTCTGCAACCTTTTGGAAGTACGCGAGTAGTCCACCGTTGGCGATAACGAATGACTTGCCCGCGATTCCGGCCGTACCCAAAGCCGTTTTGCAAGCCGTAGTGGTAAACCCGATGACCGGGCGGGCCTCGCCTACGGCCACAAACGTCGGGTCAACCTGGCCGTCAGCCGCTAGAATCCATTCGTTGACGTTGGGCGATACCGTAAAGTTGGTTATTTGATCTATGTACGTCGATTCAACTTTGACGCCATAGAGCGTATGTACGGTAGTCACTGACATGTCTGTTACTCCGGCCGCCGCGCACTAACCCGGCGTCAGTCCGTAATCCACTTCTAAAGTCACCTGGGCGAAGGGCACCTCTCCGGGAGTTTCGTCTTCGTCGCTGAATTCAACACCGCTCGGTTGGCGGATATCGGTTATCATCAAGTAGCCCGCAGCACCGCCCAGCTGGTTCATGTCATCTTTAATGGCCGCGATCGGGTTGGACAGTTCGGCGATGGCGCCGTCCGCGTCACTTATCTGATAGCTGCTGTCCACGTAATCACTGCTGACATTCGCCTCGAAGATGACCGTAAACGTTCCATTGAGTAGCCGATAGAACCGCGAGCCGCCGGAGTAGGTCTCCCGCCGTTGTTCCTGGTCCTGCTGAATCACGGCGAACGGCCGCGTTGCATTCGCGCTAGCTCGCTCTATGTGAATACGATCCAAGGCATCTTCGGAACTGCTAACGTTCACCCAATCCTGAAAAGCCGCACAGTGAGCCAGCAGATATTGTAGTTCCGCAATCGGCCCTGTTGTCACGCTAGCTGGCATTAGGCGCCACCTCGTGGGCGTCGTATCGGCCTTCCGGTCTTGCTGTCCGAGTAACGCACTAATTGCAGGCGTACCAGGCCGAAATCCGTTGGATCATATGCTTCGATACCCCATGCCCTGTTAGTGCCGTCGGGATCATCCTTGGTTAGCCAGTCATCCAGTGACGGAGCGACTATTCCCTCTGTCGTCGCTTCCATATAGGCCGTTTCACGATAGACCTGCCACTCGCCGCGTTCGTCTAATTCGTCCATCGCGGACTCGGGCTCGACGACAAGAGATACCAGACGCTCGTTATTGCCCTGGTGGTACATCGCTTCCGTACCATACTCCGCCTGATTCATTAGCACGTTTTGCACGTCGGCGGCCGCTATGTCTCGGAAATCGCTCATTATGCGGATGTTCCCACGATCCAGATGTCAAACGTTATCGTATCAGCGCCCGGGTCAACCGTGATTACATCGGCATTCGCGCCGACCGTATAGCCGTCAACCGGATTCTCCCAAACAATCCAGCCGTCCGGGCCGATCTCGCCGGAGATTCCCGCTATCGGATCGGACCCGCCGCCTATCGTCAGCTTTTCGGTTGTGGTCGTGCTTGTGTTGTGTATTACCAACTTGCGCACCTTGGCCATGACAACGGAGGCGCCCTTGATGTCGGTTAATGTCCCGTCTGCTAGATCATAGGTGACGGCGGCCGCGCTTGCCGTGGCCTGATCGTGAAAGACCTTGTCCGCCTTGTTGCTTGTAGTGCCGTATGTAGTGCTTTTCGAGAGCGTCTGATTGATGACATCCGGCGCACCATCGGACAGATCGGAGGCTACCGTCTGGGTGCTCTTGTATCGCACCTCCAATGTGCTGGTAAGGTTGGCTGACGTTGCCATGATTAGATGCCCTTCGTATGGTGATTCGCCACAGTGGCGGCGGCAGGAAACCAGATGCCGACGTATTCCACGGTAACGCCGCCGAGTTCATTCGGGCCGATTGTTGTTTCTGATCCCGTGGCCACACTGAAATCAAAATCACCATAAGTGGCCGATGGTGGATCATCCGGGCTATTGATCTTCACGTATGCGGTCTGGCCGGATGTATTGGTCACAGTAATCGTCCGCACCGGCGCCCCGAACTGCCACTTGCCGGCCGTCGTGTCCGCCACAGGCGCCGTTAATTCGGTCGGTGATACGAAAGCTGGCGCACTCATATCAGATGCCTCTCGCGTGAAAGTTGGCTCGGGTGCCTAGCAAGACAGCACCGAGGTATTGGATACTGACCCCCTCCAGCAATTGGGGAGTCAGCCATAGATTCTCCCCATCGGCCACTCGGAAGTCGGCTGTCGGCACACCGGGAGACGTTGTATTGATTTCGATCTTCGCTACCTGACCCGTGCCATTGCTGACAACCACATGCGACACCGGGGGATCGAATTGCCACAAGCCAGGCACGCCCACATCGGGCTCGGTGATCGTTGTCGGGCTAATTAGTGGATACGCTGGCATACAACACTCGTGACGAATAGATGGAGGGCGGTCCGCGCAGGCCGCCGGACACGCCCCCCCAAGGGACGGAAATTCCTTATGCGTCTGCCGAAGCGGTAATGTCAATAGTCATGGTCGCCTCGCTGTCCGCATTTGCAATGCCCACACCTGTATCAACGGCGAGATTGCAATCGCCTAACTCAATCGCCTCGGTAATGTTGGCCGCATCGTCGGCAATCCTACAATGAATACGCGGGCCGACCCAGCCCGTCGCGGTCGATACCAGAGTTATGCAGATGTCCGCCGAATTGCGGGTCCGCAGATATGCATCGCGGATTAACAGGTTAGTCGCGGCTGTGGTGACGTTCTCGATGCACGCCGTGCCGATATCACCATCAACATAGATGTTTTCCAGGATGATGCCGTCACCACCGACAAGTTGAATCGCCGACTGAGTGCCCGCATTGGATATATCGCCCCGGAAAACAAATCCGTTAATATGCAAGCGGTCGGCGGCCGCCGTCGTCACGATGCAATCCACCGTCTGATATGACCCCGTAGTATCCCGGTATTCGATGTCTTGCAGAGTTACATCGGCCGCCGAGATTTCGATCGGACCCGCCAAGGCGTCCACCGCCGACTTGAACAGGAAGTTAGTCAGCGTGACGTTGGCGGCGGTGAACTCCACGGTGGCCGTTGTCAGCGTTCCGATCGTTATGGTCGGGCGTGATGCACCTTTCCCATAACCGATTATGGTCACGCCAGCCACATCAAATGCCAGGCCGCCATCCGTCGCGACGGTCTCGGTATACCCAGGCATTACATGGATTACATCGCCGTTGTTCGCCGTGCATTTATCGAGTGCGTTGGCGATGGTGTCCAGCGCATGGTCTGGGTCTTTACCATCATTCCCACTATTCCCGGCGCTCGTGCCGCCGACGAAATAGTTGTTGCCGCCCATCCACGGAATACCGCCGCCCGGTGTGACGAAAGGCGTGCTGATCCCATGCGGGAAGCTGGTCATTATGTTACCCATGATGGCCTCCTAGCTGGCGTCACCTTCGCAGATGCCACAGAACGGCAAGCGATAGCCATTAGACGTACCAGCGGCTTGCAGGAACGTCACGCGTACGGTGCTGACAGTGGGTTGTGTTGCACCACTGGCCGGTTGATGCGGATTAAGATCGCAAACGACCGCAATGGTATCAGTACCAGAACTCGCCGTTAGCGTCTGGCTATCGCTCCATTTTAGCTCTGTTCCGAACTGCACCTGAGTGGCGGTATCGAGGTCGAACTCGAATACATCGCCATACTTCGGCACAATGCACTTAATGAAGCGTTCCACGTCGGTCGATTTCTGCTCCTCTACGGGGATCACGATCGCATTAACGTTTTCATCGACCGCCGCCATTGGCGCGATGTCAGTATCGCCATTGGCCATAACGCAGATTTCGCCCATCTTGATAGCCTGCGAACTGCCGGCCGCAGCAGGAAAAAAGTGGTAGAACGGCTGAGCGCCGAAGATGTTATAGCGCCAGGGATTCTTGTTGACTGCCATGACTGATTAACTCCTTACTCTGTGCTCTGAATTACGTAAACGTAATCGTCGGCGAAGAACTCAGTGTCGAAGCGGACTTTGTACTGCGCCACAATGTCACGCTGGAACATCTCCGTTGAACCGCTGCCCATCTGGTAAGTTTCAAGCGGAATCAGGACTTTGCGGTAGAATTGCCGCTGGAAATCGCCCAGATACCACGTCGTTGTGGACAGGCCGTTTAGAATCTTAGAGATGGTCAAGCGCGGCTGATTCTGACCACGCGGTCCCCACGGGTTCAGTTCATTGACCGTTCCCGGCGAAAGTTCGCTTCCGAGAATTTTGGAAGCTACGCCGCTCAATGCGAAGGGGACAACCAGATCGACCGCGCGGGTCTCGATGTAATTGCCCGAATGATCGGTCATGGCGGCCAGCAGATTCATGCAGTTGTCAAGATCGGTGTAATCGGCAAGAGCATTGCCGGTGATCTTATTCCCGCTTGAACCGAGCCGAGGCTTGTTGGTGTTGTTAGCCTGGTAAAGCGCTGTTGCCGAACCGGACGGGTTGTACGGGCGCTTGGCGTCAAGGCCGGTATCGTCCGACATCCGGTAAATCCACTTCTTCTCTTCGGCATAAGCCGCCTGCACGCCCAACTGATTGACGCGAGCCAGGAAACGGCCGGTCTGATCGAAGCGGACCATTTCATCGGTTACGGAAATGATGCCCCCCTTCTTGTCATGGCCGACGGTTACGTATTCCTCGACCGCGCCACCCTCGGGGTACGCCTGGCCTTCCTGCACCGAAGCAATCGGGTCTTCCGAAAGAATCGCATCCACGTAATCGGTATCACGTGTGCTCGGGAATGGAGTAGTCAACCGCTCACTGATTCGGTCTACGGAATCATATGCTTCACGCAGCTTGCTTACCGCAATGGCTCCGGTGAGGATCGGAAATGCTCCGGTCGTTATTGCCCGCAACGCGCCGGTGCGCGGATCACGAGCGAGCTGACGGGCCGTCAGACCTTCGAGCGCCATAAACGCCGATTGCAGGCGAAAGTCTTCAACCTTCAATTCGCCCGATTTCAGCATTTCCGTCACGCGCCGCTCAAAGCCGTTCGGATCGTTGCGGAAAAGCGACCGCCATTCTAGAACCGGAATAGCTCCATCTACGCCGAGTTCGCTGTCGCCGACCGTCGCCCAACTGCGCGGACCGAGAGTTGCGGCGAATTCATCCGCTCGCACATCCGCCCACTTGCGCGTGTTAGAGTTTCCGGCGATATCCGGCGGCGGTGGATTGCCCAGCGGCGCCGAGCGATTCGCCTTTTGCTTTCTCCACTCCGACCGCAGTTCGGCCGTCGCTTCTTCAAGCGATGCACCGCTTGCAATCAGATCGGCGGCCTTATCGGTGAGCCCTGTCACTTCGCCAACGGCCAGGATGCCCGTCGTGCGCTTGCGTTCCTGCGCCACAAGATCATCGGTGTCCGATGTATCAATTGCACGCGTTTCGACAACTTCAACATCGGGCGATTCCTTTTCCGGCGCGTCCGGTTTTGTGGTCTTTTCCTTTTGCTTTGCCATTGTCTGCCCTCGTTCTGAGTCCAAGTTATCCCGAGGCGCGCCTGTGGCCACGGGGTCCGTTGTTACGTTTGTATCGCCATCCGAATCGGCGGATCGTCCGGGGCCTACTGACGCATCGGCGGGTTCCGATACAAGTGATAGATGTATCGGCGTCCATCGTTTCACATCACGCACAAGCCCAGTTACTCCGAATTCGTTCTCACCGTCGTCGATCTCCTTGAAAGCATCGCGGTCATAGGTGTAACGTATCGACGCACCACGTAGGCTTTGTGACCGCACTCGCTCCAGGGCTAGCTCGCCGTCCTCCGTCTTATCAAACCCCACAGTCGCCCTCAGCTTGTTACCATCAACGCGCACGTCGGAGATCGGCCCCACAATCCGATTAGGATCGTGGTTGAACAGGAAAGAGCCTGACTTGCGCAGATACGTCAGGTTGACCGCCTTGCGGTTATGCCGCAACACTTCCCAGCCAAACCATTGACGCACCGGTTCGGCGCTGGAAAAGCTCATTTCCAGCGTACGACTTTCTTCGTCCAGTTCGGCACGATCTATCGCGAAGTGTCGATCGTATGATTCCGGTTTATCCGCCATTGATTTAGCTCCAGATGCTGGCTCGAAAAAACCTTTGATCTTATTGTCCTTGATCCACTTGCGGGCCGCCGCCGCCGTCCACTTGTCTACAGGAAACCGCAACGCCTGTGGAATCGGGTTGTTTTTGGGCTTGCTGGCTCCCTTTAGCTTACCCCAGATAATCGCAATGCTGGTCGGCACTTTAACGTTTCCGAAGATCGTTCCACCATTCGTTCTCCGAAACGTCTTCGGGTCGAAGTCTGCCGGATCGCGCAGCCGACAAGAATGTTCATTCGGATATGGAATCGTCCTGATCCTCGTTTGGTGCCGCTACGACCGTTTCCGCTAGACCCAGTCGCTTCGCCAGGTCATTCTTGTATTTCTTTTCCGCCGCCAACTGATTCAGCGCTGTGCGCCAGTCCTGACCACGGTTGGCCCAGTATTCTTCTTCAGTGAGTAGGTCTGCATCATGGGCAAGCACGTCCGCCTTGGCTTCTTTCTCAGGATCGACGCGATGCCACCCACGGCCGCGCACTACACATCGTTGGAATGCCGACCGATTCCCGGCATACATGCCCGCCGGGACGTTAATCCGGCCCTCTATTACAGCCTCCTCATAGAACCAGCGGTATAGTGGTTTGCATACGGTAGTTGCCAGGCGGCGCTGAGCGATTCGCCAGCCGTCTTGTTCAACCAACCGCCCAGAACGTTCGGAGGAATAGCTCGCATCCGTACGGTCCATGCTCAGGTTCTCATAGCTGAGTCCGGTTCCACGTGCTACGGCTTGCAATACCGAGCGCATGAATCCATCATAGTTACTGTTCGGGTGCGAAGGTTGACCGAAGGTTACATCCTGGTTCTCACCTAGAATCCGAACTTTGCCCGGCTCCAGGTCTTTAATGGGATTGCCGCGGCTGTCCGAATCATCCTGGAACACATCCGCGAATGCGTCCGGGCTCTGCGTTTTAATGAAAGCACAGAACAGATTCTGCACCGTAGCGGCTACAAGCTCCAAGTCCTGATACTTGCGTTTCTTGCGGAGTAATGAAATACAGTTAGCCAGCCAGGGCACGCCGCGCGTCTGTCCGGGCCTCAACACCAGGTAGTAATGCAGCATGTCTTCGGCGAGAATGCGCACGGCGTTGTTGTCGCCCGTTACATGCACGCCGCCCGGATGATGTGGCACGATCCAATACGCCACGGGCTGCCCATCGCCGCCGATCTCCACGCCGTCTCTTATGTCGGCGCTTGTGCGCGGCATACCGGAAGCCAGCCTGTCCGGGTCGATTACCTCGACGGCGGTGGACCACTGCCCGGAAACCGGCTTCTTGCGTATCGCCCGGCGGATTAGTGATTCGCCACTCGCGGCTTCATCTCGCACGACGAGCCTTAGAATGTCGGTGAAGTCGTGGCGCTCTCCGATGTCACACTGGCGCCGCCAGTCGGCCCAGGCCAAGGCGGCCTGTTCGTTCAGCTGATTTGCCATGGATTCGGTTATGCCCAGGGCCGGATTCGGCAAGACGGCGGGAGTTACGATCACGCCTTCGCCCACGATGTTGTGTACGCGATGCTGCACCGCCCCCGCCGCGTGCGGATCGTTCTGGATCAGCTCGCGAACGTTGGCGATCAATGCCTGGCGGTCGCCATAGGGCAACTCGGCATCTGCCGATAGGATCGAGGTCAGCCACGAGCTAAGCCGGTTGCTTATGGCCCCCTCATAGCGGCGCAGGCCATTCGTCCGCGCCCGGGCTGCGGCCCGCCTATAGCCCCACATCGGAAAAGCGTAGCCAATCAGCTTATCCAGGCGGGTCAACGAGCCGTTCAGTCTGGCCTGATTCGGGGTCACGATACGGCGTCCCGTATGCGCACGCCCACCGAGCGCAGGCCACCCGCACGGGAACGTTGCTCCCAATACTCGCGAAACTCGGTTAGTTTGCCGATGTCCGCTCGGGTGAACGAGCGGTTGCCGATGCTGTAACTCTGGGCACCGCCTAGAATCGCGTATAAAGCATCGTCAATCGCCGTCAGCCATTCGGCGGCTGTGGTTGGCGTGGCCATAACATTCTCCGCGTCTGCCTTAGATTAGAGGCTCGCGGAGAATCTGGGCAAGTTATATGTGTTAGATGGATTCTATATAGAAAGGGTGGGCGATCTGAGTGATGTTAATCCTCGTGGACGATTTCGTAACCCGTGGCAAGCTGTCGTGCTTGTAATAGCCGCTTCCATCGGTGGGAACAGTTGGGGCAACTGAACCAGGCGAGCCGCCGATTCGGATTGTCTGCCAGCGTTGTACTCGTGATTATGATCGGCGTGCGGATGCTTTCTCTGCCAGCACCGCAATTCGGGCACCGCTCCACGTCGTAAACGTTCTGAGGCTGATACGGCGGCAAGGTATGTGTTCCGTCTACTGCTCCGCCGCCGGGCGTGAACCTCTCGTTGACCACGCGGACCGTGGCCTTGGCCTTTGCCTCCATCAGTCTACCTTTCTGTTTCAGCGTCCAGACGTGGCCGCATTCCGGGCAGCAGGCATCTTGTGAGCCTTCTTCCACCACCAGCGGGCGCAGGCTGGAGTAACCCTTGTTGCAACAGGGACACCACACTATAGCATCATTCAGCTTTCGGCTTTTCTTCTTCGTCGTCTTCTTGGCGCTCCGCGCCTTTCTTGCCACGGTCAATACTCCTAGATTCCCTGCCTTGCCTCTCGCAGAATGCTAGCCACTATCGCCCTGTCATCGTCGGTAACACCCATGCCCATAAGCGCGGGCTCCTCAGTGGGCACGGCCGCCGTCTTCGGGCGCATCGTGCGAAATAGACCACGTATCCCCGCCGCGCAACAGGCCATTGCCTCGCAATCGAACAGATGATTAGGCTTCCTGATTCGCTCCCAATGGGCTTTTATCAACTTGCCCTTTTTGATTTCGTCCTCTCGCCATTCTTCTGCGGTAAGGTGCTTGCCGTAATAGAACTCCATGTTCTGTGGCAAGGCGAAGTAGCCCGGATTGTTGCGGGAGATTCGCAGCAGCTTGTGCACCCGCAGCTTCCAGATGTCCGCGTTGGCGTCGCAACGCTTGACCCCGAATTCCTTTTGCATCCTGCGCTGAAACGGTGGCCCTCCTGACCAGCCTTTGTAGGCTATATACCGCATCTGTCCTTGCGCCCGCACCCACTTGTAAACGGCGTCGGTTTCATACCCGCTGTCGATCAATACAAGCGCGGGACTGTATGGCTCGAATACATCGGCCATGCGGTCTAGTGCCGGGCCTAGCGGCCCGTGGCGATCCAACACACCGTAAAGTATCAGCCAGGAAGACGTATCCGCCGCCCATCCGCGAAGAACGTAGTAAAGTACGCGGGCCTGTACGTCGATTCCGCCGGTGATGATGTGGACGCCTTCCGGTTTTTCGCCTTGCTCGTATCCCTCTTGGTGGGCCATAACCATACTATGCGTAACCTTGTCGGGTGCAGACGGCGTGTAAGGAATGACCATCGAAGAATGTTGAACGTTCAAGAGGGCCGATTCTTCGTCGCGGGCGTCGATGATCTCGGCCGCCAACTCTCCAAACGTCCGAAACGGCGAATACAGGGCATTGTAATGATATGACCGCGTGCCTACCTCGGGCCGGGCGTTGCTGGGCTTCCAGCGGCCCCGGCGCATCAATGTGGATTTCTCCGCGTCAACGATGTGGCGCTGGCAATGTGGGCATTCGTAATAGGTATTAATCCGGGCCTGGTCGGACCCCGCGTTGGGATCGTATCGCAGATCATCATAGCGGAATAAGAAAGGCTCACCGCATTCCGGGCACGGCATCCAGTATTGTCGCTGATCCCCGCGCAAGTACTGTTGCCAAATACGTCCCGTCTCGCTCGTTACCGTACAGGTAATGCCTACTTTGCGGATCGAAGAATAGGCATCCGTTCGGCGGATCAACAGTGATAGCGGGTCAGCCTCCTCTTTCAGACTCGGTTCGTACTTGTCAACCTCGTCGGCGAATGCCACCGGAAATGACCGGCTGGCGAGTGCGCCGATACTGTTCGCCCCGACCATTGTAAGACAGGCTCCGTTGGCAAAGTAATACTCGCCGCGCGAACCCTGTAGCTTCGTGGGTAGCATGTAATCGCGCAACGCCGGGCTGTCCTCGATGGCCGGTTTAATCCGCGTTCTCCAGATGTGAGTGCAGAGCGATTGTGTAACGATCATAAACACCACATCCCATGACAGATGCAGCAGATAGTACAGAAGCGGATTCAGCAGAGCGGCTTCGGTCTTGGAAGCCTGAGTCGGACCCACAACCACGACTTTCCAGACTGCCGGATCGAGATAGGCATCCATTATTTCGACGGCGTAGGGGCTTACATCGTTGTCCCAGTAGCCTTGGAGCGGACCGCGCGCAACGATCCGGTGGCGAGCAGCCCACTCACTAATTGAAAGCGGCTCGCGCATGCGGCACGCATCATCAAAACGAGACCACAACTCTGGACTGCTTGCCAGTGGACTAGTTGCTACTGTAGTCATCTATGCGTCGCATCCTGCAGCCTGCTTCACCTTCCGCCTGATCCGATCCAGCGACCGGGCAAGGTGCTTCTCCCACCATTCGGTGAGCACATCTGATTCAGCGCCCTTGGGTTGTCGTCCGGCCAGATCTCGCAAGTGCTCGAATTCGACCCGGACCGTGTGCCCCAAAGCCACGAAGGCCGCCTCTGCGCTCTCCCGATCCACCAAGTCGCCGCGCTCGCGGGCAAGCTTCAACTCCTCCAATTGCAGCTTTACTTGCTTCTGTTCGTCCAGCGTGTCCTTGATTTTGCGGAACCGGGCATCCAGTAGACGCAGCTTGTCATACTCCGCCCCGAAGAATTGTAGCGTGCTCGACGCAGGAAAGACGCCGCTGGGCTCGCGGCGGAGACCATGTTTGACGACAATGCCCAGCTTTTGCACCGACCAGCCCAGAAGGGCCGCGAGTTCCTTGCTAGTCCAGGATACGGCGTCGCCCCGGCTAGCCTGTCTCTCGCGGCACCAGTCCACGAACTTCGCGAGCGGGGGTAGGTCCGAAGCCGCCGGCTCGGCACGCTCGATCCACCAGGCTATCAGATCGGCGATGCGGTCGTCGCCGTCGGCCCGCAACTCGGCAATGAGTTGTTGCGGTAACTTGGCCGCCGCCCTGGCTTTATCTTTCTTCGCTAACTGAATGCGCCGTGACATGTTATGTCATAAACTCTTGCAGGGCATGGGGTTACAGCCCGTTTGTTTGTTTTCAAATCGTGCGTTTTTGGCCGCCGGGTCGGACCCGCCGCCTACCCCCTATATACAGTACCTTAGAACCGCTGACATACTATATGTAGTAT
>Ga0190284_1000183_pt1 | contig 45397 bp, 39 predicted proteins | sample 48691812_MG_FD_161668 | JGI IMG/M metagenome (GOLD analysis project Ga0190284, IMG submission 161668) | Hydrothermal vent microbial mat bacterial communities from Southern Trench, Guaymas Basin, Mexico - 4869-18-1-2_MG | ecosystem: Environmental > Aquatic > Marine > Hydrothermal vents >...
GCCGAGGCTCCTGACGATCGCGTCCTGATCCAGCGTCTCGAGGCATTCGAAGCCGAGAGTTGCCAGGCAGCCCTGGGTGATCTCGTAGCAGGGACGCATCCACTTGCTCTGAGTGTCGACGAGGATCATCGCGCGGCCGCGCAGGTCGGAATTGGCCGGCGCGCAGGTGTCGAGCCTGGTCAGTGCGATGACCGGCTCCGGCGGTGACGCGCAGGCGGAGAGAGCCCAACACAACAGAGCCAACAGAGCACATTTTTTTGCAGATCCGGCCACTTCTCACCTCATCTCGATCAGACTTCGACGCCTTCCAGCGCTTCGAGCTCCTCGTTGGCGCGATACTTTTCGATCTGATGCTCGCACTCCAACCGGTTGCGCTTGACCACCGAGGGCAGCCAGTCGGGATACATCCGCTGTAAATCCTCGAGGATCCGGAGGGCTTTTTCGTAGACCTGGCGCCGTCTCTCGATGGTGGAATCGATCATCATGAGCTTGCGGGCTGCGAAGAACTTGAAGAGCGGGTTGAAGCCGCCGGTATAGCCGTCTCGGGCGATGACGCGCAGTCTGCGTGCCCGCTCGGCCCAGTGTCCGCCGGTTTGATCCCTCTTTGCCGATTCATCGGCATAGAAGACCGCGCGTGCCAGCAGCAGCACATTCTCTTCCCAGACGTCGAAGAGATTCTCCATCTCCGCTTCGACATACCGCAGAGAAAGGAGCGCCGACCAGGAGCAGCGATTCGCGGTCATCGCGGCGTACCTGTGATCGGGCCAGTTGACGAGCAGGTAGTTTCCGTAGCGCATGGCCCGCAGAAACTGATTTCGCTGGTTGCTCTTGAAGTGCTGGTCGACCTCCAGGCGTGCGCGTTCGGGGCTGGGCATGGCGAGCTGGTTTTCAGTGTATTGCAGCTCCTGTCGTCCCGCAGTGTGATCGAAGACTACCAGAGTCTCGTGGCGAACCCCGGTACAGCCGGTCATGGCCGCCTGAACCAATGCGGCGAACAGCAGCAAGCAAGCTGGTCTCATGGAGCTTCCTCCAGCGCTGCGAGGAGGTCATCCAGACAGTTGTCCTCGTACCACTTGATGTACATGCTCTGCTCGAGGCCGCGAAAAGCGTCGCGAGCTTGTTCCGCGTCCCGGCATACGATACCGTCCTCTCCCGCCTCGAGGATCTCGTCGAGGATCTTCAGCAAACGGGGAAAGGCTATGTCATGATAGAATCCCTTGCGGGCGATCCGCGTCAAGAGGGGCAGCGCCGGATCGACCGGATCCGCGGCGGCGCTCGAATCGATCTGCGCGATCCGGATCGCCTCTTTCAGGAAAGCCATGTTGAGAGCGATTGTTTCGAACTTGTCGTAGGACGCCGCGTCGATCGGCGTGATGCTCAGAAAGCAGGCCAGCATGCCGGCCCGCGCCACCTGGGGAGCACGGGGGTGGTCGGGCCAGAGCTGCAAAAACACCTTTGCAATGAACACGCATTCCTGGAGGGTGGCCGGGTTTCCGGTCTGGCGCCGCGAGAAGGTACCCATCGACCTCGCGAACATGGCCTCCGGATCGGGATCCTCCATCTCGAACGAGCGGAGCAACCGCCCCTCACCGTCCTTCACCTCGACGTTGTACACAACCGTGGTCGAGCAGCCGACCAGGCACAAGAGGAGTGACATACTCGCGAACGACAGGGCTGTCCATTTCAGCATAGTTGCGTTTTTTGCTCCAACGGTCTCAGAGTTTTTTGTCCGATTCGCTTTCTTCGCCTGTCAGGCGTTGGACGGCTGCCTCGATCTCGGTCACACTCGTTAGAAAGGTGAAACCCTGCCAGACTCCGTCCCCCGACGTCAGGATGGCCTTGATCATGCCGACGATCCGACCGGACATGTCCATCGCCGGGCCGCCGGATTGACCTGGAAAGCCGACAGCGTCTACGAGCAGGTACTCTTGCGGTGCTGCGCCGTTCGGGGTGCGAGCGATCACGTGGCCGCTCACGATTCCTTGGGAGAACACGGCTTCCTCGCAAGAGAAGTTCCGCGATTGTGGATAGCCCACGAGGAAAACCTGGAGCCCAGGCGGAGCATCGCTGCGCCGCGGCAGAGGCAGGCGAACTGCAGGCAAAGTCTCGAGTCGTAGAACAGCCAGGTCGAGGCGATCATCTCGTCCGATCAGCCTGGCCCGCAGAGTCTGACCGTTGCACAGGAGGTCGTAGGTCGGCTCACTTGCTTCCACCTCGCGCAGATTGTGACCGCACGTGACAACCGTGGTTTGGTTCCAGAAGAAGCCTGTGCCGAGCTGAAATTCCTCCAGCGAGTTTGCATCCGGCACTCGTGGTACCTTGATCAGAACGAGACTCGCCAGGATCGCCTGCCGGCACTCCTCCGAGAAACCTCCAGTGGGGCTCCAGCTTTCGCTCTGGCGCACGACCGTCGAGCCGCAGCCGCTCAGTCCGAAGAGCAGCAACAGGACGGCGGGCCAACGGCGGGTGGATGGCGCGGCATCCAGATCTCGAATTGATGAGCGAGGATTACTACTCACCGCGGATCTGCTCTATGTCATTCTGAAGGCGTTGAATCTCACGTTCCACTTCGGCCTTCTCCCGTTGCAATCTTTCCAGCTCGTGATCGAGCCCGCTCAACCGGGTCTCCTTGTCGACCAGGATGCTCAGCAACTCTTCTTTGTGCGCGAGTACGCTCCGCTTGGCCTCGATCTGTTTGATGAGCGTCATCTGTTCGGTCATCGTTTTCTCGAGGGATTCGAACTGCTCCATCGGGACGTCGTCCTTCGGGGTACGGCCGCACCCGCAGAGCGACAGGCAAAGAGTCATGGTCAGGGCCAGCGCGAGCCTCCAGGTCTGCGAGAGCAAAGGTCACCTCCCATGTTTCAGCTCGGTATTGAAGCTGTTCAGTTTGCGGTATTTGGCGTACATGGCTCCCACGTTCTGTAGGAACGATGTGTCGAACGTGCTCGTGATCTCATCGACCCGCGCCTCGGCATGCCGCCTCAGGCTGTCGCTGATAAAGGATACCGTACGCACCTGGTACAGTAGATCATCTCGCAGGCAACGCGCACGCGTCTCCACGACATGGCAGTTGGACATGATGTTGTCGCGGATGGCGCGCATCCGTGCGGCCTCGTCTTCTCGATCGCTGTAGGCGAGGTGCGGCAACCCTTCCATTTTCTCTGTGAAGTCTTTGTCTTCACGGTTGACGTTGGTCCACAGCCCCAGGATCATCGCCTTTTCGCCTTCCCCGTCGGTGTTCAGTCCGTTGATGAAGAGCATCTGTTCGTCGTAGGCGCTCAGGAGGCTCTTGTGGGTTTTTCGATACTGGTTCCGAATGGTTTTCAAGGACTCGAGGGTCTCCTTCTCCTGGCGGATCGTAAAGCTCATGTGGGTCAGTCGGGCATCCAAGTAACCGTCGATGGCCTCGAGTTGCGGTCTCGAGGCACGGTCCTCCCAGCGGCGGATGAACGCCGCTTCGTTGGCTTTGAGACTCGCGGTGGCATGATCCAGCGCCGACGCCGCGGCCCTCGATTTCGAACGAAGGCGGCGGACTTTTTTGGCGAGACGGTTTTCGATCTCTGCGGGAATGTCGAAACCTGAAGAACACCCGAAGCCGAGCAGCAGAGTGCCGAGCAGAATGGCCGCGGTAGTAGCTCGTCGCATGAGTCGCCTCCTCATGGTTCAGTCGTCGAGGCCGTGGAGTCTCAGTCGCGCCGGATGTTTCAGCTTGCTCTTCATCTTGGAGAGCCACGTGCGATAGCTCGACTTTCCGGCCAGCAAGTCGAGAGAGTGATTGCAGCGGACGCGAGCTTGCTCTTTGTGTTTTGCGTTCACCCAGTTGATCGCATCGATGTCGTGATCGTAGCGATTCGAGCTGGAATCGACCAGGGTTTGAGCCCGTTCCAGATTCTCGAGCATGTTGTCGCGGATGGCCCGCATCCTCTGGCGTTGATCCTCTTCGTCGGCGCCGACAAGATGACTCAGGTCTCTCTCCTTCTCGCGCAGGTCCTCGTACTCGACGTTCAGGATGTCGACCCACTTGCGCACCTCTGCCTCCTTCTCGATCAGATACTCTGAGAGGCTGTTCACCCGGCGAACCTGGTCATCGTAATCGGCTCTGAGCCGCAGGAGCTCGGCCGTCAGCTCAGAGCGCGAGCGCTCGAGCGCCGACACCTCCTGCCTGACCTTTCGGTTTCTGGCATCGAGGGCTGCACGGCGCTGTGCGATCGCATGATCGATATGGTTTTGAGGATCGTGCTCTACGCCGGGAGCCCACTTTTCGATGAAGCGTATCTCCAGCTCGTCCAGGTAGTCTTGTCTGGTGCACAAACTCTCCAGCTCGATCTCGAGGCGCTTCTGCCTGGCGAGCTTCACGTCGCCCTGCGCCGCCTGCGTAGCCCGGCGTTCGACTTGGCTTTCCACCATCTCGACTTTCGCCCGAACGATGGCACGTTCCTCGCTGTAGTCGCGGGAACAACCGAGAACGGCTGCCAGACAGAGGGCAATCATCAAGAACTGGGCCGGCATCGAGTCCTCCCGATTGACGACACGGCGGATCGGACGATCGATATGTACGTTCCCCTCCGGTCGAACGAAGCGTCGAATACATCGATATCATACCATCTTAACTGGCAACGGAAAGATCCGACCTCACCTCATGGCCTCACCTTAGCCCTACTCGTGCATAGACGGGGTGAATTGTTTTGGCTTCCGGTCGCGCTCGCCGGAGTTCTCGCACCCTCTATCTGCGACGGAGAACCGGGGATCCTCGCGTGTACCAGCACTCCCCGGCTCCATAGTAGCTCTCACCGGCGCCCCAGATGACGTGGAGGCGGCCCCGGAAGCCCACATCGATCTCGAAGTAGTCACCATAGACGAATTCGTAACCCGCGGGATGCTTGTAGAAGGCGCCGCCGGGCCGGTCGGAAAGCCGTGCCGCCCGAATCCAGGTCACTCCTCCGTCCGCGGTGCTGCGGCACCAGGTGTTCCAGTGACCGGTTCCTCCGCGATCGTCCTGCCAGGCCACGTGAAAAACGTCCGGGGTCAAGCCCGCGGTGAGGGCCGGAAAGCGTTGTTCGCTCCGGCCTGTAGGTTCGAGATCTCCCGCCGAGCCCTCCCTGATGTTTTACGTTGAGGGGCCTCCTCTGTACGTATTTTTCATATACCGGATTTTATGGAAATGACAAAATGATCTTTCCCTACGGTGCGAGTGTCACGCACGCATCCCGGTTCTGAATCATTGCCGTCAATCGTTATTTTCGTCGTGGCAGACCAGGTCGATCACAACGCAGGTGGCCAGGATCGCCACGTCGTCCTCGCCGTCGACGATTTCGATGCCGTAGGTGTCGGTCCAGGAAAAGTACTTCTTGGAAACCCAGGCCACACTCTCGCCGCCGCGCTCGAAATCGTACTCGTGCTCCCAGAAGGATCCCGCGATGGTGTAGTCGTTGGGACCGGGCACATCGAGGGTGAACTTGCTCTTGAACCAGGACCATTCCTTGATGACCTCTGCGAACTTTTTACCGCCGCAAAAGACCTCGAAGCGCGGCTTGAGGGAGAACATCTTCTGCGAGATGAAGGCCAGCTCGTTGCCGTCCATGTCCTGGAAACTGAGCTTTTTGCCCCATGAAAATGCCTTGCCGTCGATGAAAAAAACGTCCCTGCCCTCCTGGTCCTTGATGTGGAAGTCATCACCGAAGGACCAGAATTTCTGCTTCATCATGTAGCGCATGCGTAACTCCAAAAGTTGGTCAAGCTCTGTTGTATCGAGTCAGGAGCGCAAAAGACCGCGATCTCGGGACGCGGATTCGGAGTGGGATCAAATGGCCGCGCCAGAATAACAGCGATTGCCTTCTCGCTCTTTTGCATGCCGGCTAAGCCCGCCCGTGCTCGGCGAGTACCGTGCCGTAGAGCTCTTCCAGCGCCGCCACCATACGGGGTGCCGAAAACTCCTCGAGCACCCGCCGGCGAGCGAGCGCACCGATCTTAGCACGCTCGGAAGCCTCCTTGGAGGCCATCTCCAGCATGGCCTGCGCGATCTGGTCGGGTTCTTCGGGTTCGATGAGCGTGCCGACCTCGTGCGAGTCGATCACCTCCACGATCCCGCCCCTGCCGGACGCGACGGTCGGCAGCCCTGACGCCATGGCTTCGAGCAGAGCCAGCGGGATCCCCTCACGCAGCGAGGTGGTTACAAAAACATCGAGGCTGCGCAAGACTTCGGGGATGTCGCTCCGGAATCCGACCACCGCCACCTGCTCGGTTAGATTCAGCTCGGCGGCCAGCGCCCGGAGAGGCTCCTCCTCCGGTCCCGTGCCGGCGATCAGCAGGCGGCACTGCGGTGCGCGGTCGACGACGCGGCGGAACGCCGCCAACAGGGTGTGGTTGTTCTTGCCCCGTGAGAGCCGGCCCACCGAGCCGAACCAGATCCCATCCTTCTGCGCCACCGGCAGCCGGCGGCGTGCTTCCTCCCGGCTCGAGGGCGCCGGAAAGCGCGCGTAGTCGATGCCGTTGGGGATGGCCACCACCCGGTCCGGCGCCAGCGCCCGGTTGCTGTCGATCACGTCGCGGCGCACAGCCTCGCAGACCGCGATGATGCGGCTGGCCCGCCGGTAGAGCAGCCGGTTGAGAGCTCTGCGCCCGAAGGTGCGCGCAGATCCCAGGCCGTGGATCGTGACCAGCAGCGGCGGGGAGCGCCGCGCGAGCGCCGCTGCCAGCACGGCCGGCAGGGTGGCCTTGTAGAGGTGACAGTTGACGAGGTGGATCTCCTCGTCCTCGATGAGTGATTTGAGCCGCCAGATCAGCCCTGGTGACCAGCGCGCCACGCGTCGCTTGCCGGGAGCCAGGAAATGAACCTTGCCGGCCGTGTCCGTACCACCGGCTGCTGCGCCACCGCTCAGATAGCAGAGCACTGTGCGGAAGCGGTGTTGATCGAGCCGGGCCTGCTCCTTCAGGAGCGCGTGCTCGGCGGTGAACCGGGGAATGACCATGAGCACGTTGATCATCGGACCTCTCCGCGCTCGATCTCTCCTCCTGCTCGGACTCCGGTTATGGCAGTTCTGTCTTGTTGCCGAAGGGTGAGTGAGTGCTCAGCGGATTGAGAGGCGAGGGTGCCTCCTTCGCTTCGGTCGCTTTTCTCCTCGCGCTGCTGATCTCCTCGTCGCTGATCTGAGCGAGTATGATCTTGTCTTGCTCCACCTCCATCAAGGCGATCTCGATGAAGTCCTCTTCAGGGGTATCGACCAGCTTAGGAGCACCATTGACAAGCTCTCGGATCCTCTTCTGCAAGAGAACGGTCAGCTTGAAGAGACCGCCCACTTTGGCACTGAGATCGGTGAGTCGTTTACTATCCATGCAGAAGTTCCTCCCGTGACTCTATCCCCAGCGCTCTGAGTGAGCGCGTCGTTCCTCTTGAATTTCTCGTCTCGTTACGGGGCGAGGCCGAGGTAGTTCTCCGTTTCCCAAATGGCGCGGTTCAGGTCGTCGTTGATGATGATTTTATCGTACGCGTAGGCCTGTTCCAGCTCCCACTTCGATTTGGCCAGCCGTTTTTCGATCTCGCCGCCCGCCTCGGTGTGACGCGCTTCGAGCCGCCTTTGCAGCTCTTCGATGCTCGGCGGCCGAATAAAGATATAACGTCCCTCGAAGTCGAGCGCCTTCAGGTTCAAGGCGCCGCGCACGTCGATTTCCATCAGGTAGATCCGCGAGTGATCGGCGATCCCCTTCTCCAGTTCGGTGCGCAGCGAACCGTAGAGCACGCCGTTGGCGAAAACTTCGTTGTACTCGACGAATTCGTCGCCGGCGATGCCCGCTCGGAAATCTTCTTCGGTCATGAAGAAGTAGTCCTTGCCGTGGATCTCTCCCGGGCGTTTCTTGCGGGTTGTCGCGGAGACCGACATGGTCACCTCGTTGCGGGTGCGAAGCTCCTTGCAGATCGTGGTTTTTCCCGATCCGGAAGGACCGGAGATGACCACCAGACCACCGGTGAATTCGCCTCGGAGCTCCGTTGTGCCCTTCATCATTCGATGTTTTGCACCTGTTCGCGGATCTTTTCCATCTCGGCCTTGGCCTTGACGACGTGCTGTGAAACCTGGGCATCGGAAGCCTTGGCACCGATTGTGTTCAGCTCCCGTCCCATCTCCTGAATCAAAAAATCGAGCGGGCGACCCATAGGGCCACCGGACTCGAGGATTTTGTCGAAATGTTTCAGATGGCTCCGCAGCCGGTCGAGTTCTTCGGTGATGTCGCTGCGATCGGCCATGAAAGCGATTTCCCGCTGCAGCGTGGGATCCCCGGAGGCGAGCTTCTGGCCCTCGAGGAGCTCGACCACCCGCCGCTTGAGCCGCAGTATGTTGTTGCGGTGAGCCAGGGGTGCGCGTTTGGCCACACGTTCCACCGACTTTTCGAGGATTTGACGGCGTTTGAGCACGATGGCTGCCAGGCGGCCTCCCTCGGCGCTTCTGGCTTCGAGGAGGTTCTCCACGGCCTGGCTTACGGTGTCGAGAGCCTGGCGCTCGAGTTGGGGCGGCGCTTTGCGGCTCTCGTGGGACTCGATCACACCGGGAAGGTTGAGCAGCGATTCGGCGCGTGGCTGCGCCGGATCGATTCCTTTCTGCTTGCCCAGCTTGATCGCCGATTTCGTGTACTCTTTGAGAAGCTTTTCGTTGATGCTCCAGGTGACTGTGGTCTCCTGCAGGTCGAGGCGCAGGAAAAGCTCTACGGTGCCGCGCGTGACGCGCTGCCGCACGATTGTTTCGATTTTGCTCTCCAGGTTGGTGAGCAGGTTGGGCAGCCGGTTCTTGAGAGTCATATACTTGTTGTTGACCGAGCGGATCTCGACCACCACGGTGCCGCGAGGGGTGGTCACCGCGGCCGTTCCGAATCCGGTCATGCTTTTAACGGTTTGCGCCATATCTCGCTTTCAAAACCCCTGGAGTACAATGTCCTCTCCGGGGGACCAGGGTTACTAGCTCGCTGCGAGGCCTCGGGAACCCGGTTTGACCGCTGTTCCGCCTTCGGCACAGAGGGGACACTCCTCGGCACCGTACGTGGGGAAGTCGAGCTTGATCAGCGCCCGGAAGGGGACGTCGAAGGGGTTTTCCTTGCTGCGGTCCCCGATCGAGGCGACTCCGATCACGGTGGCGCCTGAGGCACGAACCACCTCGATCGCTTCCTTGGCCGACTTGCCCGTGGTGACGATGTCTTCCGTGACCAGGACCTTTTCGTTGGGCTCCAAGAAGAACCCTCGGCGCAGGGTCATCACTCCGTCCACGCGCTCGGTGAAGAGGGCGCGCGCGCCGAGAGCACGTCCCACCTCGTAGGCCACGAGAATACCGCCGAGCGCCGGGCCCACCACGACGTCGGGGCTTTCATCCTGCCAGAGCTCGGCCAGAGCCGCGCAGACCAGCCCAGCCCGGCCGGGCTGCTGCAGGAGCAGAGCGCACTGGATGTAGGCGGGGCTGTGGAGGCCGGAGGAAAGCAGAAAATGACCCTCGAGGAATGCTCCGCACTCCTTGAGATGGTTGATGACGGCTTCTTGATCCATGTTCCTCGCTTCTCGTTTACTCGTCGTCCGGAGTGTCTGAAGTCGTGTCCGTTTCGGCGGGGATCATTTCGCCCGGCCCTAGCGGGGCCTCTTGACTCGGAGTTTCATCGAAGGGGACCGCGGTGTTGACCCCGTGACACTTGGTGAGGAGGATGCCGCTCAACAGGAACGCGACCGCCACGTAGGCCGTGAATTTAGTGATACCGGTGGCCTTGACCCCAAAGGTTTGGGCGCCCATTCCACCGAAAGCCTCGGCCAGACCGCCGCCCTTGGGCTCCTGGAGGAGAATGACTGCAACGAGCAAGAGGGCCGAGAGAATGAAGATCAACCACAGAACGATTATCAACATGTTGTGAAACTCCTTAGCGTCGGAACAAGCCCGGGAGCCGGGATTTTGTGCCTTTCTTCCTCCGCCGTCAAGTGAATAGCTGTTAAAGCGAGAATCCGACGATACGGGTGAATGAATCGGCTTTGAGTGAGGCGCCGCCAACCAGTACTCCGTCGATCGCAGATACGGCCATGAGCTCGTCGACGTTGCTCGGTTTGACCGAACCGCCATACAGGATCCGGATAGCCTCGGCGAAGTCGTCGCTGAACATGCCGCTCAGCATCTTGCGGATCTCCGCGTGGACCTCTGCGGCCTGCTCGGTGGTGGCCGTGACACCGGTGCCGATCGCCCAGACCGGCTCGTAAGCGATGGTCAGGCCGGTCAGGTCGCTGATCGTCAGGCCTTCGAGGGCGGCGCCGATCTGATCCCACACGACCTGGGTGGTCTGGCCGGCCTCGCGCTGGTCCAGGGTTTCGCCGACGCAGAGTACCGGGTGCAGACCTACATCGAGGGCGGCGGCCATCTTACGGGAGGTGTCTTGGTTGGTCTCGCCGAAGACGTGCCGTCGCTCGGAGTGACCGATGAGCACGTGCGTGGCGCCCACATCGCGGAGCATGGCGCCTGATACCTGCCCGGTGAAAGCGCCTTTCTTTTCGAAATAGAGATCTTGACCGCCGACGCTGATCTTGCCCTGGACCCTTCGGATCACCTCGGCGATATAGGGATAGGGAGGAAAGACACCCACTTCCACGGCAGGTAGATCTGCGGCCTGACCGGTGAGTGGTTCGAGAAGAGCAGCAATCGACTCCCGATCGAGATTCATTTTCCAGTTGCCGGCGATAAAGGGCCGTCGGTTCATGCTCAGTCCCCCTAATTTTTCTTTTCTGATCCAAATCCCGTAGTATGGAGGAGGAAGTCGAGGGTGTCAAGGGCCAAGTTCGATGTGTTGCAATGAGTTTTTTTCGGTTTTTTTCCGTGCTCACCGGCATCGAGTTGACGGCGGTGGGATCGGGTGCCGATCGGGTTAACCTGGTCCCAGAGAGAGACGGGGTATGGCTGCGCTAAGCCGGGGCACTCTGCCTGGTGGCACGCCGAGCGCTCATTGATAGCTCGAATAACTCGACCACATCTTCTCCTTCTCCTCCTTTGAGAGGGGCAGCGGGTAGGGATAGAGCTCGAGCGGTACGAGGGTGATGATATGCGGCTCGCTCTCCGCGGCGGGGGTGTCGGTTTGCTCCTCGCCGGTTGTGGAAGCCGCCTCCATCGAGCCCGAGCGGCGCCAGAGAACGGCGCGATAGTTCTGGGACACCCGGCCGTTTGATCCCTTGACGCTGATGTAGATCGTGAAAACGTTCGAGGTCACCGTAAGCATTGAAATGAACTGGGTTTCGGAGTCGCTGTCGAGGTCGAAGGAGGTATCGAAGTAGTCCTCGACGCGTTCAATCGTCTCGGCGGGATCGCGGAAGATGAAGTCTTCGTCTTCCTCGTCCTCATCCTCATCCTCATCGCTGCTGAATCTGTCTTCGTCCCAGCGTTCCTGTTCCTCGAAGACCTCCATGGCTTTGTCGCGGAACTCGATGATCCGCTCCAGGACCGAGTTGGGGATCTCGCCGTCGTCGAGGAGACCGCGCAGGACGGCGAACGAGGCCGTGTTGATGTTGACCCGTCCGTTGTTGGTTTCCACGGCTTCTTCTTCGTCGTCATCATCATCATCGTCGTCGTCATCATCGTCGCCGCTGGGGGGGGGCTCCTCTTCCTCGATTTCTTGGCCGAAGGGGTCCTCCTCGTCCATCTCCTCGTCCCGGGGAAGGCCATCGAAGACGAGATTGGAATAACACGTGATGAACTCGGTCAGGCCGGGGACGCGCTCTCCGCGGTCCTGGAATCCGAAGAGCAGCTCGGGAGTGATCCCCCGACACATCTGGAGCTCCTCGATGGTGAGGGGAAAGCAGATCGGATCCTCATCGAGCTGGCTAGGATCCTCGTCGGCGGCGCCGGTTTTGACGATCGGTTTGGGGAAGCGCTCCGTGTCGCGCCGGCCTTCGATCCACTCTGCGATCGCATCCACGAGCCTCTCGGCTTGACCCCGGCTCACGTCGGCTTTCGAGCTGTCGCGAAAGTTGTCGATGACGCGCGCCAGGCGCTCTCGCGAGGCTTCGGCGAACTCTTCATCCTTGGAAACCACGGAGAGGAGGTTGAATTTGGCGTCCTCGTCGCGGATCACCACCATCACCTCGAGCTCGTTGGAGGTGGCCACCGACACGGCGCCGGGGCGCGCCCATTCGTCGATGAGGGAGTCGGTGTTTTCGGTCCCCTCTTCGCCGTCACCTTCGCCACCGGCATCACCGGTATCACCTGCATCGCCGGAATCGCCTGCACCGCCGGTGTCTCCCTGGTCGCCACCTTCGTCTCCGCCCTCCGAGGGCAGCTCCGAGCCCATATCACCCCCCTCTGCCTCTTCGTCGCTGGACATGGAGGAGCCCTCCATATCCTGGATGAGCACGGCCTGGGCCTGGAGAAAGGCCCCTTGGGCCGCCATTGACATGGGAATCGTGATCTTCTGGTGCGCCGTGATCTCCTGGTTGACGGTGGTGGTGAAGAAGAGTTGGACCACCACGCAGGCCAGCACCAGCACGACCAGCATGGAGAGCACGAGGATGACACCCCGTTCGGAGGCGGACGAGGACTCGAGGATCGGATCGCAACGTTTTGCTCTTTGTCGGCTCATAGTTCTCGGTTGGACGCTCCTCGTTGGGGTATATTCCATGAGAAGGGCTTCCGTTTTCCATTACCTTCGGACAATCCGATCTCCAGACAACCTCTTTCTCGAGTTGTCCCTTTCTCGCAGAGCCCTATGGCTGTAAATTGTATCGGGACTGTCTGCTTTGCAACAGTCTTTACCCTTTTTCGGACGAGGAAAGGACAGCATGGCTCATCATCGTCAGGGAAGCATCAAGTCGGCTGTGTTCTGGATGTTTCTGATCTCCATTCTGCTCTTTTGGTTGCCCGTTCTCGGCTCGCTGCTCGCCGGCATCGTGGGCGGCAAGAAGGCTGGAGGGGTGGGGGCGGCGATCGTGGCCGTTTTTCTACCCGCCATCGTAATCGGGGGTGTCTTGTTCGTCCTGGCCGCCGTCATCAGCAGCGTCCCGCTGATCGGCGCCATCGCCGGGATGGGCGGGTTGATCCTCTCGCTGTTCAACGTGGGACCGCTGCTTCTCGGCGCCATTATCGGCGGCGCCCTGGCCTGAGAAATCGGAGGATAAAGCGTTGTCATAGAAATCGGGGCTCCACAACCAGGACCCACCCTCAATCCTTCCGCTATTGGGTCGACGTGCTCGACAATGCTGTCGCGCCGATCCCGATGGGATCATCGGAGGGGTGTTGACTTATGAACAAGCCGCCTCGCTGCGCCGATTCTTTACGGCCTAAAAGTGAATGGGGTGGAGCTTGCCTTGCCGATGAGCTGAGGCAGCCCGGTTTCAATAAGAAACGCCTCCCAAATATAGAGGCCACTCAACTCTGTTCCCCGAAAAGTGTAACTGAAAAAGACCGAAGGTCCCCAATCGGTCACCTGCCAGGCGAAAACCGCTGATGACGGTTTCGTAGACCAGGCGGGGTAGTAGTAAGTTGGACTGCCCCCAGGAAAAAACAAACGGATCCACAGATTCGCAACTTTGGGTTCTTCCCCCGCTACAGCCTCCAGGCTCACATCCATCGTCTCGCCGATTGAGTACACAGACTGATCGGTTGTAATAGAAAGCGTGGGTATTCCACCTACGTTCGTTGTGGAAAAGACACCACCACGACGAATTCCCGCCCAGATGATCTGGTCGTTCTCGTAGTTATGTGAGAGTGCTAGATCGCCGAAAGAAGGACCTTCCGGCAAGCCGTTATTGCTAATCTGGCTCCACTCAACCCCTCCATCCGTCGACTTGAGAACTCCTCTCCAAGATGAAGAAGAGCACCCGGCGAAAAGAACTTGGTCTTTGGCATAATTGGGAGATACTGCGAATTCACAAGAGTAATAAGGATCTTGGTTGACTTGGCTCCAGGTTGCCCCACCGTCGATACTTCTGTAAATTCCTTCTCTCTCGATCGCTACGAAGAGTGTCTGGTCATTCGGATAGTCTGGCGAGATAACTATAGCTTCAAAGTCAAGTGAGGGTAGACCGTTGTTCGCTGCTGTCCACGATACACCGCCGTCGGTCGTTTTGTAGACACCATAGTTGTAGTCGCCTAAAAAGATCGATTGGTCACTCAGGTAATTCGGCGATATTCCATACTCCCGGACGTTACAGTTGCCAGGCAAACCGTTAGTGAGAGCAACCCAAGATTCTCCCCCGTCAGTCGATTTAAATGGCCCGCCGTTGCCTCCCGCAAAAATGGTCTGATCGGTAGCGTAAGCAGGTGAGATCTCCAAATCCCACACCGCACTAAAGGGTATACCGATGCCACTCTCCACCCAGGTGTCGCCGCCGTCGGTTGACTTGTGAACATAATACTGATTGTGGCTGGCTGCGAAAACCGTTTGATCGTTGTCATAATCAGGCGAGATCGCTAACTGTCCGCCGACTGCACTTCCAACCATTGACCACGAGTCACCACCATCTGCCGATTTATACACGTCGTTTCTGATGGCACCTGCAAAGATGGTGTCGTCGTTCTTGAAGGTAGGAGATATTGCCAAGGACTCGATTTCCCGCATAATGTTGATACCGTTATTGGATTCTTGCCACTGGTTTCCACTGTTCATCGATCGGTAGACACCAGGGCCGTCGCCGTTGACGCCGAGTCCTGTAAAGAGAGTCTGATCGAGAGTGAAATCGGGAGATAGACGGATCTTCTGGACCCAAGATATGGGGAGCCCGCTGTTTAAGGGTGTCCAGTTCGTTCCTCCGTCAGTTGATTTGGATACACCGCCGTCAAGATTTCCTGCAAAGACTGATTGATCTTTGAGATAGTCCGGGGAAAGTGATAACGCCGTTGTTCCTCTCAGTCCAACGCTTCTCCAGTTTTCACCACCGTCAGTTGATTTGTAAGTACTAAAGTTGTAAAAACCTACGAAGATGGTCTGATCCGACGGAAAGTCAGAAGAAAGAACGAGTGCCCTAGGGTAATCATTGTATCCAAGCTTTTTTACCCACGAGCTCCCCCCGTCGATAGATTTGTACACCCCATCATCGGTACCTGTAAAAATCGTCTGGTCGGCTGCAAAGTCTGGAGAAACAGCAAGAGAATATATCGATAGATCTGTGAGACCTGTGTTTATTGCCGTCCATGAAAAACCGCCATCTGTTGATCTTACGATTCCATCGTTCCATAAACTCCCTGCGAAAATAGTTTTATCAACTGTATAGTTGGGAGAAATGGCAAGAGATGATGACGTCAAGGGGAGATGCAATTCAATCCATGAGATTCCGCCATCGGTGGATTTGTGTAGGTCTTCGCTGGTTCCGCCAGAAAAAAGAGTCTGATCATTGGTGTAGTTTGGGGATATAGCGAGAGAACGAGATGGATTCTCGATTGTTTGCACCCAGGAGTTGCCCCCGTCTATCGATTTATAAACACCTCCCGCCCATGTGGCGGCAAAAAGGGTGTGGTCGCTCGAGTAGCCCGGGGAAATCGCTAGATCTCTAATCTCTGCTCCGTAGGGACCGCTGCTTGCCCAGTCATCTCCAAAGAGATCGAAACAACAGATCAACGTGATTGAGGATACCAAGATCGATAAAAATAATCTACACAACATTTTTAAACTCCTGAACTGCTTTGACTCACTCGTAATAATTCCTTTGGGGACTGCTTTGTCATTTCGGGAAGTCGCAATCACTTTGGCGATAAAATAACTGAGGAAAGATAAATGTTGATATGCAGGAAAGTTTCGATTGATGCGACAAAATCAACTTTCATTGTACTGATGCTGAATATAGAGAATTGAGGCGGCGCGCGTGCCTTTTGGATGATGGCGGGATTGTCGTTGTCGAGGTTTCTTTGCACGAACTCACTCCTAATAGAGGTGTTCTTGAATTTACGTGGTTGTGATACGAGAAGGCAGAAACTATTGTCAATAGTTAAAAGCAATCGATGGAATTGTTATTATTCGACTATTTATTTAAATTTTTCAGAGTTACCCTCGTTTTCTCGAGATGACCAGGTTCTGAAAAAAAGGTAATGGTTACATCTTCGTAACCGATAGAAGTAATGCGGCATGTTAATGTTCCAGACGGTAGCTTGTCGAATAACCACTGTGGCCTGCTGCGTAATTGCGTTTTTGGAGAGAGTGGCTTTTCGTCTAAAAAGACGCATGCTTTTGTGATATGTCGTCCGATGCTATCCACCAAAGTAAGTTCTAGAGTGCCACAAGGTTCGAGCTGGATAGTTCCTAGATCAATCGTCTTTCCTTCTCCGATGGTTATTGTTTCAGACTCGTATTCCCAATATCCGAGAGCATCGATATAGAGTTGATATGTACCAGGAGGTAAGGTATTATTCCAAATCCAACCTTCAGGTGAGAGGAGACTGCTGCATATCGCTTTGCAATCGTTCTTCATGTCTTTTATTAAAATTTGTGAGGGCGAACGATCTGGATTGAGCGGGAGATGTGTTACATTGTCTTTCACATAGGCTTTTATGGAACCCGAGGGAATCACGAGAAAGCAACTATATGTATCATTTTTTGTGTCTGGTATCACCAGGTCATCCAAACAGGTGGTCCCTTGCCCATCCAAGTATAAACTAACTTTCCAGCGCCCAGGTATTAATGCATGAACCGCAAATTGGCCTTTTGAATCAGTGCGATCGAATCGGTCGATGGAACTGTGAAAGCTATTGGAGCCGCAATATCCTGTTATGGTGATTCCAGCGTGCGGAACGGGTACTCCGTTAGGCCGAGATAGAGATCCCTTTAATGTGACGGGGATTCTTGAACTCCTGATATCTAATCGTGATAGCTCAATATTTATAGCCTCGCCTATGTGTACATAAAAGCTATGCTCTAATAAACCGAGCCAATCCAATGAAAAACGGGCGGTCCATTTCCCAGGCGTCAAAAAGTAGGATTTCTGCCAACAACCTGTGTAATCAAACACTTGGTATTCGTAGACACTTTGACTGGCGTCGGAATGTATAAAATTAACAATAAAATATTCACTAGCTAAGTTTTTAAAGTTGGATAGAACGAATTTGACTTCTACGCCTGGCAAAATTTCGAATAGAAGATTATTGATTAACTCACCCTCTTCAACAATCAGTTCTTCTACGGTTTTTTCTAAATATCCAGGGACCTTAATTGACAGATTGTAGTTACCTGTCGATAACCCGTTAATCTCGAAGCGCCCGTTACAGTCGAGCCCCGAAGATGATCTAAGAACCTCTTTATCGGTCATTTGCACAGATATTTCGCCGTTGAGGTGATTGACTGGAATTCCGGTTGTTTTGTCAAATACTGCACCGCAAATGGTAGCACCGTGAACATAAAGATTGCGTCGTGTTACTCCGGGAGAACTGAAAAACATTGGAGGCAATTCTGTATACGACGTGCTCTTTTCAAAATGGACCAGTATCGAGTAAAATCCTTGGGATAGCTTTCGAAATACGAAGTCACCTTGTTTATCGCAATTTGCGTATCGTCTGTATGCATTCTCCCACGCTGTGTATAAATCGATTCCTTCCGGGCAGATATCGAGATATGCGTTCTTTATGGCCCTACTATCTCGTCCGATCAGCGTACCCCTCCACGTAACATGCAAAGGATCTGAACCGAAATTAACCTCTACATCTTTATTCACGATTTCGATCGTTTTGGTCTCTTCTGTAAAATTGTAAATAACACCTTCCGTAACGGGTTTTGGTCCAGCATAGATGTAATACGTTCCCGGTAATACCGGTGGCAGGTGATAGAAACCCGCCTCATCTGTCAATGCATGCCGAATCATGTAAATACTGCTTCCCGTCATACGAACCATGAGGCCTGAGACGGGGTCGCCGTCGTCGTCCAGGGCACACCCGAATATCCGGTAGCCGTCCCGTAGTGGAAGGACGACATTTTCCTCGTCCTTTTCTGCAAAAACGTAAGCCTGGACGAAGTCCGGTGTCGATGCTCCGATGTGTTGTCTTCGTCCCTTTAGATTGGCGAGTTGAAATCGACCAGATTCGTCGGTGAATGTATATTTCTCGCAGTCAACTAGTCCCTTGTACCGTCGAACAAAGTTGTTCCTCGACGAATTCTGAGCTGCCCACACAAGAGCCCCAGCGACGGGTTGTCCTGTGACCTGTTTAACGACCTTCCCGGATGCGCTCCATCCGGTATCGATCTTCAGCACGAGGTTTTCCAAGCCTTTTGCACTTTCACTTTCGAAACTGGTACTACCTATCCAGGGATATTGATCTGAACGGACCCACAATCTCAGCGAACCTGTCATTTCTTCGCCGAGGGGAAAGAAAAATCGGCCATGATCATTTTTAATATTTTTTGAAAATAAAGTGTTGGTTATTCCCTCTTCGGTATCGATATTATGCACACTGATTTCAAAATCCTCGACGGGATCGCCGGTCACTTCATCCAATACGATTCCTGCGATGTAGGATCCTGCAGGATGAATATACTGACGAGTGAAAATAGGATTGTCTATCTCAACGGAACGTGATATTTCTTCTCCGGTGTTCACAAGTTTTGCGGTGAGAATTTCTTGATCGCTCGAATAGTGGTTGCTTTCGAATGAGGATTTCCACAATACAAAAACTGCCGACAGCAGAAATAGCGTGGCGAGAATCAGCTTCATATGCGCGAGTGATATAGATTTTACGACATGGGTTACAGAGAAGAATCCGGTTGCTCCCACAGTTGTGGAAGTCGACGTTAAATCAACGAGAGGCGCAAGAGCCAAACACCAGGTTCTTCTGTCGCCACCATACTCTTTGTCGAGTTTTTCCCTGAGCTGGATAAGCCCTCTTTTCAAATGCGTTCTCAGGGTTTCCCTGGGGATGTTCAAGCACTTCGCTGCTTCCTTGTGAGAGAGATTTTGGTAATAACAGAGCTTGATGGCGCTGCGATAAGGTTTATTCAAGCTCAATACAGCATCTATCACGTTGCGCCGGACTTCTTCGCGTTCCGCTATCTCGACAGGGGATAGTACTGTTTTTGATGTATAGAGTTTTTCTTCGTTTTTTTTACGTCGGCTCTCATCGCGATGTTGTTTGCGAGCAAAGTTAAGAACGACTTTTTTGAGCCAAGGTCTGATCGGTCTGTTGTCTTGCGGGGGAGACTTTAGCGCGGCAAGCCATGTCTCTTGAGCTATATCATCCGATCCGGTCCTGTCATAGACCAGCAACCTCGAGAGCCGGCTTACGAATTCCATGTTTGACAACAGCTCGTTCGGTTCCATAGCACTTTTCTGCAATTATTGACAACGAAGGATGGCATCATCATGACTATGACATATATCCCACTCGATCAAGAAAGTGGTTCAAAAATAAATACAAATCATCGAGAAAAGTGAACATTTTAAGGGCTAGGCGGTTGGATAGGCTGCGGAACCGACCCATATCAAAGTTGACTCTCAGGTAATAATCCTTATGGAGGGCGAATTTGTCATTTTGGGACGTTTTAATCTCCTTGTTGGCAATATCTTGCAATGTTAACTGTGATTGACGTGCCGCAAAAAATGGAATTGTGCGACGGATTCAAAGTTCATCGATGTGAGAAGCTCGGGTCTGTGTTTTCGGGAGAAAAATATCTGGAGTCAACTGGGTTTCGATCCGACCGTCTCGGGCACGATGAGGACCCGCTTTGATCTGATCAGGCTGAGCGAAAAGGGCGTGACCAAAGATCTTCTTCTGCGTCTGGCCGACTATATCGGCCTCACGATCAGTCAAATCGTCAAGATCGTGCCGGTCACCGAACGGACCATCCAGCGTTATGGCCGCAGGCAGCGTTTTAACAAGGTCGTCTCGGAGCAGATCATCCAGATGACCGAGGTGGTGGGGCGCGGTGTCGATGTCTTCGGTTCACGCGAGAAGTTCCTCTACTGGCTGAAGTCTCCCTGCCCGGCCTTCGGCAACCGCAACCCGAGCTCGCTTCTGAGCTCCCGTTTTGGGAGCGAGCTGGTTCTCGACGAGCTGGGCCGTATCGAGCACGGGATCGTGGGCTAGTGCGCCTGTTTCGCATCGCCAAGAGCGAGTATGTCCGGGATCTGACCGGGACCGGCGCCAGGCTCTATGGCGGACGCTGGAATCAAAAGGGCACGGCGTTGGTCTACACCTCGGAATCGCGGGCTCTGGCCACGGTCGAGTTTCTGGTTCATTTCTCACTACCACAGGCGCCGGCCGGTCTCGCTCTTGCCACCCTCGAGATCCCTGCGGCGGCACAAACCGAGCAGGTGGCCCTGCAACCGCTGCCCGAGCACTGGCGCGGCTTCCCACCTCCGGCTGAGCTGGCCGCTCTCGGCACCCGCTGGGCACGGGAGGGTAAGAGCCTTCTCTTGCGCGTGCCCTCGGCGGTGGTGGAGGGAGAGTCCAACCTGTTGATCAACCCTGCACACCTCGAGGCCGCGGGAGTTCGCATCGCTCGCGTCGCGGCATGGGATCTGGATGCGCGGCTGATGGAGAGATAACGAGGATGTCGAGCGCTCGAAATCAGTAGATAACACACCTGTTTCCTACCTCGGCTCAGTAAAACTCATCCCCTTTTTTGTGCCTTTCAGATAAAGTGTAGCAGTCACGTGACGAGACGCTGTGGCCACAGGAAACCGGGGGCCGCAGAATCTCCGATTCCCATCGACTCTATGGCAAAAACGCTCCGTCAGTGCTGGAAACCGATCGCCTCTGCGATCTTACGCGGCTCAGCGCCGCAGCACTCGATCCGCACGAATCGCGATATTGGAATAATAAGGAGAAATCGAATGATCAGTTCATTACAGATCTCCGTTTCGACCCTGATCGTCGCTCTGTTCGTGTCCTCTCTCCTGTGCGGCCAGTCCCAGTCCCAATCCCAGGCCCCTTCACAGTCCTGTTCTTTGGGGCCTCAGGCGAAGGACAGCACCCTGTATCCGATGAGGCGGGTGCCGGCCGAGTGGGAGCTTCAAGAATCGATCTGGATGCAGTGGCCCAAGCTCCCGGAATACTCTTATCGCGAGAATTTCAGCGCCATTATCGACGTCGTTCAGGAGTATGAGCCGCTCAACATCATCGTGGGCAACAACTGGTCCCAGACCCTGGCGAAGGACTTTCTCCGGAATCACGGTGTGCCACTCACCAACATCGAATGGCACATCATGTCCTACGACTGGGCTTGGATGAGAGACAACGGGCCGGTCTGGATCGAGGTGAACAAGAAGATTTTCGCACAGGACTGGGGATTCGACGGGTGGGGCGGCCTGGTCGGTTACTGGGGCCAGGATGATATTGTTCCTCCCCAGGTTGCCGCATATACCGGCGTGCCCTGCGAGGACTGCAACCTGCTCGTCAATGAACGCGGCACACTCGAGTTCAACGGTACAGACGCGCTGATAACGTCATGGCCCGTTCTGAATGATCGCAACCCCGGCTGGAGCCAGCCCGTCATTGAAGAGAATTTAAAGCGACGATTCGGTGTCTCCACGGTCGTCTGGCTGCTTCACGGACCGTCGGGAGATCTGACGAAGGGGCATGTCGACGGCATCGCGCGTTTCATCGACGTCGACACCGTGGCAGTCGGGCGCTATGTGGATCAGAACGACCCCGACGCCTGGATCTTCGAGGAGGCGGCGACGATCGTTCAGAATGCCGGCTTCAATGTGGTGCGAGTCGACATTCCGGGATACGTGACCTATAAGAACACTCAGATGGCGGCCAACTACATGAACTGGCTGGTGGGCAACGGTTTCGTGGCGATCTGCGGTTTCGGACAGCCAGCCTGGGACGCCGCCGCCAAGAGCGCGATCGAAGGCTTCTTCCCGGGACGCGACGTCTTCATCGTCGAGGTCCTGGAATTGTGGTTCTGGGGGGGCGGGGTGCATTGCGTGACCAACGATCAGCCTACGCTGTTCCCCTGATTGAAAAGCAGGCTCTCCCAGGATCGGATGTGCTGTTGCTTGATCTCAGAGCTCTCGAAGGGTACTCTCGATGGCGTTTGCATCTTTTATTCGGTCGAGATTCTCCTGTCGAACAGGGGAGTCGTTCTTTCGATAGGTGAATACAAAAATGTGTCGGATCAATCCCCTCTCCGCCGCGTGTGCCGTGTTGCTGGCAATCTCTTTGGTCTCCTGCGGCTACGATATCAGCGATCGACCTCTCGCCCTGGCAAGCCAAGGTTCTCTGTGGCTCGCGCGGGAAGATGGTTCGCAGAGGATACTGATCGACAGCAACACACTGAGCTTTGCCTGGGTGGGTGACAAGATCTACTGGGTCAAAGCACACGCTGACGAGAATGAGGACAGTGACGAGCAGCAGGAGGCCAAGCCGATCAGAGAGATCGATCTCTTGTGGACCGATCCCACTTCTGCTTGGGAAACCGGCTCGCAGCCGATGCAAACCGCCGAGACCTGGAAAGGCATTCCTGTTCCCGAAAAAAAGGAAGACGGCAATTCTGACCAAGAGAACGACGACGAGAACGATGAAGAAACCGCCGAGGCCGAAGCAACCGAAGAAGAGGAGTGGACTCCACCTCACCTCATCAACCTCACCTATGATCCCTCGACCAAACGGATCGAGCTGAGCGACGGTGATTTTAGAGTGGCCATCTTCGATCTGTCACAACTCGTATCTGCCGGCGCGTCAGTCGACTCCACTCGAGCGACCGACGAACCTCAGGACACGGATAAGATCGCGCATGAGTATACGTTGGAAGCAGGCAGGCTTTCCGTTGTCTCAGGTGAGGAGACCATCAATATCTCGAGCAAGGTCACGAAATTCGCAGTCAAGCCCTGATCACAACCTTCACATCACAGAATCGGCGCATTCTCGCTGATGATCGAGAAAGCGATGTTCCTCATCGTCCGTCGAGGAGTTACCGATAGACATTTCAGGATGGTGGGTTTTTGTTCTTGCTCTGATCAACGACGCGATAGTGACTCGACAATGAAGTCGCAGGAGTCAGAGCGGGTCTGTGCATCTCTGGAGAAAGTGTGACCGTCGACGAAGACTCCCTCAATCTACATCGCTACGAGCTGCCTGGAGGCTGGACGGTCCTGGCGGGTAAGACGGCCGAGGGCAACGAGTGCCTCAGTCTCGTACTGGCGCGACCGAAGGACTGGTGGTTCCATGTGCGCGGCATGCCGGGCAGTCACGTGATCCTGAGAGCCAGGCAGGGCGAGGAACCGGACCGCGCCACCCTGAAAGGCGCCGCTGCGATCGCCGCCTACCACAGCAAGGCCCGCGGCGGGGGAATCGTAGCCGTATCTGGTACATTGGCTCAGTTCGTCACCAAGGCCCACCGAGCCCCCAAAGGCACGGTCAACATCCGCAAGGAAACGGTCTTCAAAGTGCGTCCCAAAGTGCCCGAGGATGATTGATCTGCCGTTGGAATGGAAGATTACGGGGAATCCAGCTTTCAACCGATCCATGCACCCGATCGCGTACCTCGGCAGGTGATGGTGTCGTTGGCTTCACGGTATCGGGGACGGGTTGGGATCGGGATCGAAACAATTCGATTTCGATTTTGATTTCGACGAAAATACGGAGGAAGGATCATCGCCACCCGAAACTTGCGTGTTGATTCGAGGATCAGGCCGGAGGCCTTCACTTCACCATATAGAGATCCCAGCGCTCCTCTTTCTCCGAGCGCTGGTGCAGGAACAGATCGGCGCGTCCGTCGCCGGTGACGTCACCGGTGTGAGTGGTCACGAGAAAGCTGGCGGGTACGATGGCGACCTCGAAACTGAGAGAGGGTTCGGTCGCGAAGGCCTGGCCTTCGAAGCCGTAGAAGACGCTGATCCGGTTCTTGTCCCCGCGGAGCAGCAGATCTGTTCGGCTGTCGCCGTTGAAGTCGCCGTCGAACGAGTAGATCAACACGCTGGCCACGCTGATCCCCTTGGGGGTGGTCGAGAAGCTGAGCGGGAAGGTCACCCTGCGCTCGTCGTCGGGCATCATGCGGAAGAGCGGCTCGCCGCGGTTGAAAAAAACCATGAAGCTCATGCTGAAGCGCGAGGTGAAGAAGATCTTCAGGATCGTGAAGAGCCCCACCTCGCCGATGGAGGGCAGGATCAGGTCCTTACGGCCGTCGCCGTTGAGATCGGTCAGGACCGGCTGGAAGGTGTTGCCCTGCACCTTGATGCACAGGTCTTCGCGGTCCTCGTGCCCCTCGTCGATCCCCAGGAAGAAGCGCATCTCGCCCTTCGAGTTGTTGCAGACCACCAGGTCGCCCAGCCCGTCGTGATCGAGGTCCTCGAAGAACACGTTGGAGCTGAAGCGCAGCCGCATATCGCGATCGCCGTCGGCGATGGTTTCGTCGGCGTAGATGTTGCGCGCGGCGAGTTCCTTGCAGGAGCCGTCCGGCTGGCGCTGCATAAGTCGGATCCAACTGCCGTCGAAGAGCACGAAGCGCCGTTTGACACCCACTTCGCCTCCGGCCAGGAGCACCGGCAGATTGAGAGTCTCGCGCCGCCCGCCGGTGTCGGAGAGCGGCTCCTGGCTGTACTCGGCCCGCGGCGTGTAGGGGATCGTGGCCCACGAGGTGAAGGCTCCCGTCCCGTCGGATCGGAAGACCTCCATGACCTGCAGATCGGGGAAGATCACATCCTCGGGCCCGTCGCCGGAGATGTCGCGCACGAAATCCACGAACTTCAGCTCCTCCACGCGCGGCGGGATGAGCCGGCTCTTGGCGCTGATGATCTGAGTCTGCACCGTCATTCCCTGGCTCCCGGGTAGGATGGTGTAAACACCCCCCGCCTTGAGCACCACGACCTCACGCGCGCCATCGCCGTCGATATCAGCCACGTCCAGCAGCACCGCATCATCAGGAACGCGCAGCACGTGGCTGGGCGTCCCGCCCGGGCCCGCAGGCCCGCTCTCGAAAAGGGACAGGACGCGATTGCCACAGAGCAGGATGTCCTTGATGCCGTCGCCGTTGAAGTCGTCGAAGATGAAGAGGCCCGGCCGCCCGGTGGGCTTCAACGCCCTGTGCGCGACCGTCGTGTCCGGACCCTCGGGAGGCGGGGCCGGCGCAGGCGCCGCCAGGCCGAAGAGCAAGCCGGAAAGAGCTGCAGCGATGAGGTTACAGAACATGGATCACCCTCACAAAAGTCTCGCCGAAGGTGATGATCTCCTTGCGCCCTTCGCCGTCGATGTCGACTGTCACGAGCGGCCCCGGAAAAGGCCCGCCCACCTGGTAGAAGGGACGCGATCTGAAATCGATCTCCCGCGAGGCCAGCACTCCCAGGAACCCCGATTTCTTGCGTCCCCGGTAGAAGAGCAGCCGGTCGCTCTCATAGATCACCAGATCGGGACGATCATCGCCGTTGAAATCGCTGTTCATCATGGCCAGGCCCTCGATGCCCACGGTCTCGAAGCAGTCGGAGGGCACCGGTACCTCGCGGTTCCAGTCGGGCTCGAAGGAGAAGTTTCCCTTCTCGGGCTGGTAGAGGAAGGCCTGGCAGGTGATGACCACCCGGTCGAGCAGGGCTTCCAGGAACTTGGTCAGCACCGAGGCCTTGACGAAACGCAGGATCAGGTCGTTGTGGCCGTCGGCGTTCAGGTCGGAGAAGGTGGGGCGGGCGCAGATTCCGGCGTTGGCGATGATCTGCCGCGGCTCCAGAGTGATCCGTGCGCGCCCGGGATCGGTGAGCATCTCGAAGAAGGTGTGCTTGGTCTGCAGGTTGGTCAAGATGCCGATCCGTCCCGATCGCTGCGACAGCAGCAGGTTGGGTTTTCCGCTGCGGTCGAAGTCGCCAAAGAGGGTGCCCGAGTACTCCAGCGTTCCCACCTTGATGTCCGTGCCGTAGGCGCTGAAACCGGACGACGTGCTCTCCATACGCCTCCAGCTCTGCGTCGCCGGCTCGAAGCGGCTGCCGAGGATCTTGCCGCCGCACTCCATCACGATCAACGGTTGCCGTCCAGGGCTCGGCAGCACCCGGATCTTGCCGGCTTCGGCGATGACCGCGAAGAAGGAGTTCTCGAAGCCCTCGATCCGTTTGGTCACCGGCGAGCGGTCGCCGTCCGCCGCAAAAAGGGTGGTACGCTTCTCGAGCCCCTGGGTCAGCGTGAAGTACTCGTTGTCGGCGGGGATGATCGGATCGTCGAGTCCGTCGCCGTCCAGGTCGTGGGAGCTGTCCAGGAATACGAGACGGCGGTGGACGGCGGCCTGAAACAGCGAGACGTGCGGCAGCGCGCGGTGCACCAGCGCCGGCGCACCTCCTTTGTAGCCCACCGTGCAGAGCGAGTCCTTGTTTACGATCAGGATCTCGCTGCCCGGCTGCCCGTCGTACTCGCCGAGGTCGCACAGGAAGGCGCCTTGTACCCATTCCGGCGGCAGGGCCTGCGTGCCGAAGCGGCCGTCGCGACGCTGCAGGCAGACGGTGATGCCCCGCCCTTCCGGGGTGGGCGGATCGGATGTGGTCAACACCACCAGGTCCTTCAGCCCGTCGCCGTTGAGATCGGCGCAGCGCAGGTCGGAGACCTGCTGCCCCAGCTCGATGATCAGATCAGCCGCGTCCTCGTCGTTTGCGGCCCAGGACCGCTGGTGGATCGGGATGCAGACGGCGAGGATTTGCGTCAGGAGCGCCAGCAGCAAAGTGGTCACGTTTGTCGTCATGGTTTTCTGTCCATCGGGCGCCATACAGGGGGCAGCCTCAAACCGGGAAAGACACGCTTGGCACGTTCTTTCTCCGCCAGCGCCTTCCGCGGCGCCTGTTGCCGTCCTAGCAGATAACGCGTGGCCATCACCGGGTCGGCGAAGTCGTAGCGATCCCGCTCGATGATAGCCTGGAACTTTGGATTGCGCGCGTCCAGATAGAGCACGTAGCGGTTATCCCAGTAGACCAGAGTCCACGGGCTCTTCGTGCGGTAGGGGCTCCTCGCGGGATTGCGGTTGGGGTAGAGGCTGGCGTAGAGCGGTGGCAGGAGCTTCGGCGGGATCGGCGGCGGGCGCATCAGCAGAAATCCCTCGATGCCGTATTTCTCTGCGATCCTGGCGAAATCGGCGCTGCTGCGGTTGGCGGCATAGAACTCGTTGAAGTAGAAGTCGTTGTTCGTGACCCACCCGTGGAAGAATACCTTCATACGCCCGTCGAAGCGCCAGATCAGGTAGGCGCCGGCTTCGTGCTGGTTATAGATCCTGGCGGAGATGAGATCGTTCTGCTCCAGGTAGTCGGCCACCGCCGCGGGCTGTACGTCGCGGTTCAGGCCGGTTCCAAGGGAGCGGTCCCCGGAGAGCGCGCGGTAGCCCTGCGATGAGAACCACACGAGGGCGACCACGCAGGCACCCAGCTCGAGACAACGCGCCGTACCGCAAAGCCATGTGCGGCGGCCGCCGCCAGACAGATTGCCCGTTCGTTCGCCCTCATTACTCGGCTCATCACGCGGTTCATCGCCCTGCTCACCCCTGCTTGGCACCCCCGGCAGCGCCAGCAGATGCACGGCGAGCAGCGCCAGCCCTAGCGCGCTGAAGGCGATGAAGCGCACAAAAAGGGTCGAGGCGTACACCAGGAGCGCCGCCGTCAAGAGCTCCTTGACCGGTTTGAGCTTGCGGCGCCAGACCAGCAGCGCCGCCACCGCCGCCACCAGCAGAACGAACGCCTGGAGCTGGTAAGAGAAGCGCCAGTTCTGGGCGGTGAAGGTGGGCATGTATTCGCCATAGTAATCGGCGAGCTCCACGGCGTCCTGGCGCAGCTTGAAGGGGAAGAACACGGCGCGGTGGAAAAAGGGGTTGATGAAGCAGGCGCCAAAGGCGAGCACACCTGCGCCGATCCAGGTGGCGGCACGCGTGAGTTTTTTCCGGAGATCCGTCCCCTTCTCGGTCCCCACCCCGCGCGGCCCCCTCAACAGGCTGGCGACATCCACCAGCGCATCACCGGCGAAGAAACAGAAGATCGTGGCCAGTGCCGGCCAGTAGCCCCCGTTGATGTTACCCCAGAGCAGGAAGAGCAGGAAGATCGCCGCCAGCAGCCAGTTGCGCCGTCGCGGTCGATCAACGCTTTGGCTCAAAGCCAGCAGGATGGCGATCAGCAGGCAATAGAATACATCGGAGAAGAGCGACGACCTGGCGATGAATCGATCGGAGGCCGCGTACCCCCCGAGCAACACGATCGCCGCCGCGCCCGGGGGCAGGCGGCGATGCAGCAGGAGCAAAAGGGCGGCCGCCGCCACGAAGACCAGCACCAGGGCGGTCTTGAAGGCGATGACCCCGTCGATCCCTCCGGCCTGGTGGATCAGGTAGTAGACCACGCAGCCCAGCCACTCGCCGTTCATCTCCAGCTCGTAGTCGGGCAGGGTGAAGAGGCAGCCGAGCTGGTGCGGGATCGATCCCGTGGTGGTGACCAGCTTGCCCATGTAGAGGTAGAGGAAGAGATCGTCGCTTACCACGGGGAACAGACACAGCACCGCCACCGCCGCTGCGGCAGCGACGAAGGCGGCGACGGTAAGCGTGGTGAAGAACTTGTTCATCGACAGGTTGCTGTTACTCCACGCCTCTCACCTGGACGTACTTCTTCTTGCCGGCGCGCAGCATGAGGCAGCCCTCATCGTCCAGAAAGTCGGCGGTGGCCAAAAAATCGAGGTCCGCGACCTTGTCCTTGTTGAGATAGGCGCCGCCTTGACGGATAAGCCGCTTGGCGTCGCCCTTGGAGGGTGCCAGCCCACTATCGACGAGGAGCTGCAGGACAGGAACACCTTCGCGTAGTGCGCTGAGGGCGACGTCGTGTGTGGGAATCCCCTCGCGGTCTCCCGCAGCACCGCCGCCGAAGGCTGCCAGCGCGGCTTCCTGCGCTTTGTGCGCCTGCTCCTCGCCGTGGGTGAGCTTGGTGGCCTCAAAGGCCAGCACGCGCTTGGCATCGCGGATCTTCGCGCCTTCGAGTGCGCCGAGCCGGTTCACCTCCTCCATCGGCAGGAAGGTGTAGAGGCTGAGCCAGCGCTTCACGTCGCGGTCGTCGCTGTTCACCCAGAACTGGTAGTAGTCGTAAGGTGAAAGCATCGTCCCATCGAGCCACATGGCGTTGTCGGCGGTCTTGCCCATCTTGGCGCCGGAGGCGGTGGTGACCAGCGGCGTGGTGAACCCGTAGGCCTCGGCGCTCTCGAGCCGGCGGATCAGGTCGGTGCCGGCCACGATGTTGCCCCACTGGTCGTTGCCGCCGGTCTGCAGGCGGCAGCCGTGGTTGCGGTAGAGCACCAGGAAGTCGTAGGCCTGCAGGAGCTGGTAGTTGAACTCCAGGAAGGAGAGCCCCTTCTCCAGGCGGATCTTGTACGACTCGAAGGAGAGCATGCGGTTGACGCTGAAGTGGCGCCCGATCTCCCTCAAAAACGCGATGTAGTTCAGATCGAGCAGCCAGTCGGCGTTGTTCTCGATGATCGATTTGCCGCCGTCGAAGTCGAGGTAGCGGCCGAGCTGCGAGCGGATCTGGGCGGTCTGGGCTCCGATCGTGTCTTTGTCGAGCAGCTTGCGCATCTCCGTCTTGCCGCTGGGATCGCCCACCATCACCGTGCCGCCGCCGACGATCGCCACCGGGCGGTGCCCGGCCAGCTCCAGGTGCTTGAGGGTCATGATGTGCAGCAGGTTGCCCACATGCAGGCTCTCGGCGGTGGGGTCGAAACCCACATACGCCGTGACCTGCTCCCGGTCGAAGAGATCCCGGATCGCCGCCTCGTCGGTGACCTGCTCGATAAATCCGCGCTCCTGAAGGGTGTCGTAGACGTTGGTCATAAGTTCCTCGCTCTCATTCACGTACAGGTTCGGGCCATGCGCTCCGCGAGCATAACAGCCGTGACGATGCGCCGCAAGGCCGCTTCCCGGTGATTCCCGTCGTCGGCATGCGCGATCGGTTGGGGTGGATTTTTCAGGGAAATTCCCGAAAAAACGGAACGCCGCAACGGAAAACACGAGTTGACCCTTGCCGGGGAGTCTCGGTGTTTGGCAGCCGGTCTGGCGCGAGCGCCAGTTTTACCGGGAACTAACTCGGAAAATGGTCATGCGTGCAGAGCAATCGGCAGGCCTTTTGACGCCAGATCGTACAGCGTTGCCCTCCCTCACCGTGTGACGACGCTGGGTTATCGTCATCGCGGGGTTGCTGTCGATCGATCCCGGTCTTGTCGGAGATCCCGGTCGGGCTACGGTTGGCTGTGACGAATGAGTGAGGTAGAAGGTTTAAGGTCTCGGGTCTCGAGTTGTGAAAGATCGAACAATCAGCGTTCTTTAAGGAGGAAAAAATGTATCGTTCTATAATCTTCACGGTTTTTTGTGCCCTTTGGATCTTAACTTGTCCGGCGATCGGCGAGCAGATCACCTGGACCAAGCATATGATCGACAGCAGCTACCATCACGATCCCGCCTGGAGCGCGGCAGCCGACATGGATGGTGACGGCGACATCGATCTCGTGACCGGCGCGACCTACTTTGGAAGGGGTTGTCTCTCCTGGTGGGAGAACGATGGAGCGCAGAATTTCTCGGAGAGGATTATTTCTAATGCCGGCAATTTCTGGACTGTCGAAGCCGTCGATATCGACCTGGATAACGACATGGATATCCTGGTCATGAGAGATAATGAATATGTTGATCGTCGCATTACACTGTGGATCAATGACGGTTCACAGCATTTCAGTGCTCAGGATGTTTTGACTTGCGATCTTGCGACTATCGGTCAGCCGTTCGCCGCTGACCTGGATCGGGATAATGATCTCGATATCATCGTTCAAGATTCACCAGATCTCATCTGGTTGGAACACGACGGGGCTTTGAATTTCAACAAAATAATCATCGCTTCCAATGGAAGCAACAGTGGCAATTCCACTCCGTATGCCATCGATCTAGATGGCGATCTGGATATCGACTTGGTTTGTCCAATCATAACGCAGAGCCCATTAGTCGACCTCACCTGGTGGGAAAACGATGGATATCAAAACTTCACCAAGAGAATCGTGAAGTCAGACCTGGATAGTGCTCAGTGGAATATTACCGATGATATCGATTGCGACGGGGATATTGATATCCTGTTAACTTGTGGGGATTACTATTACTGGGGAAAGGTCCTATGGTTCGAGAATGACGGGAACCAGAACTTCACTGAGCATATCATCACCGATCAAAACGGTAGCAACGGTATGAAAGCCTTTCCGAGTGATCTAGACCATGACGGCGATGTCGACATCGTTGCCTCGAGCTACTGGTCCGATTGGGTCAAGTGGTTCGAGAATGACGGGAGCCAAAACTTCACCGAACATTCAGTCGGTACCGGACTCTCCGGTATGAAAGTAGCGAAACCGGTCGATATCGATCGTGACGGCGACATCGATCTCCTGGGGACCGCTTTTTTCAATAACGATATCGCCTGGTGGGAGAGCGATCTGCTCGATCCCTTTGCCTCGATTTATCCCGATCCGCTCGTGGCCGGCCAGCCGGTTTCGATCACGGCCAACCGTCTCGACCCGCTCACCGACACCTATCTCGCGATCACCCTCAACGGCCTTGGCGCCACCTATGTCCCCATGCTGAACGTAACCCTGGGGCTTTCCTGGCCGAAGCAGGTCGGCGGTGTGGTGGTTTCCGATGCACAGGGCACCGCGGCGTGGACGCTCACCGTGCCCTACGCCTACGCTCCCTTCCTGATCTGGGCGCAAGCCGCGCAGCATGGTCGCGTGACTAACGTGCTTCAATCACAGGTGACCAGGTAGGAATTGATACCACTGTAGTGGAGCAATCCCCGGCGATCACAGGGCGGGCTTTCTGCCTGCCCTCCCTGACGATCGGGGTCCTGAAGGGACGACAGAAAGAATCTTGGTGATGGCCCGCGGAGGGAAAACGACATCTATATGAGTCTATGCGAGTTTGGAAAAGAACCTCCGCAAACGACCTGGATTTGCAACGTCTGGACTGTCGATTCACGGGATCAGCGCAGACCGGCGTTCGAGATGCTCATGATGGACGGAGGTGAGCTGCAGATTGTCGTCACCTGGGAATACAACATGGCCAGCAGCACTCCCGATGAAGCGGACTGGGATGTCCATGGACGGGTCTGTTTCGCGAATTCGGTCTTCGGGCTCAATGGGAACCAGCAGTCGCATCAGAAGCCATAAAGCGAACGACTGATCATCGGCGATATGTTCATGGTATCCACGAAACACAACGTCGAGACCAATGGCAGAGTTTCGCTGTGCATTCGGGACCACGCGTCGAGAGAGAGTTACTAACTCATCGGGACGGGCTGTTATGAATCGGCGAGTGAGGCGCTGGACATTGCCAACCAGGCGTTGCAGAAGGACAAGCCGGACAAGCGGTTCAAGGGCGTGGTGATCTTCGAGACGAAGGCGGTCTACGAGGCGGAGCGCCGTAAGTCCGCCGGTAGCCTGATCACCTGCGAATAAGATTTGTGTGACCGTTGCCTTTCTGGCGGTTGCTTGCAGCCGGGACCGCACAAACGGAAGCTCGACGGGTGCTTTATACACGGGAGTTCTACGAGACCGTCGATGCGCGCCTCGCCGACCCGGGGGTCTTCATCCAATGGCTGCCCTACCACGGCATCTCCCAGCGCGAGTACTTCATCATTGTCAATACCTTCCGCAGCGTCTTTCCCGAGATGAGCCTCTGGATGATCTTCGGCTTCGGTGATCTGCTTGCCCTCCAGCGCCGCGAGAGCCGACATCTGCAAGAAAAGCGGATGAGCCATATGCTTCCCGCTCAGATCGGATGGTGGTGTCCCGGGATCGGGGATTTTGAGATCACCCTGGTAAGCCTTGATCTGCTCGCTCGTGCCCCCCTCATCCCCCGGACATCCAGATCCTCGTCTCCCTCGCAGAACAGGAACTCGTCCTCCTCGAGGTCGAGCCAGCGCACGACTCCCACACAGGCCTGGTAGAGGAATCCACCGAACGCCGCATCGGCAACCCTCCACCGGTCGAGGATCTTCAGCTTGTCCGAGGCAACCGCCATTCGAATCCTCGCGTTCGATACCCTGCGCTTTTTGCTTTCTCTTGCGATGGCCATTATGACGATGTCACCCACCATTTACGAGTGCAAATGATTTTCTGGATGACAGCCTCTTACACCATAGCAATCACTCCATACCTATCCGTTGTCGATCCGCGCCAATCCGTGGCCAGTCGTCCTTTCTGTTGTTGCTCAAAAATATATCAAAATATGTGATTTTAATTTTGTGTTTTAGGATTTTGCGAGGTATACACTTAATAGTGTACATCAGGGAGCTCTGCTCCACGAAAGGCCGCCATTCGATCACAGAGCGGACGGGGAGGAGGGAGTTTTGTCGTGAGATTACGGAAAGGGCTCAGCGAAAAAACGCTCCTGAAGAGGATCGGCACCTTCAATCGGTGACGCTGTGTCGGTGAGCGGGGGCTCGGATTCTATCTGCTCGATTTCGACCGCCGCGGACTCTACGGAAAACATGGATTTTCCAAAACGAGCCAGTTCGCCCAGATGCGTTTCCACCTGGCACCGCGCAAGACGCGCGAGCTCTTGCGGATCGCCCGCGCGCTCGAAGACCTGCCGCAGATCGACGCGGCCTTTGCTGAAGGCGAGGTCTTGTGGAGCGCCGTGCGCGAGATCAGCCGAGTTGCCACTAAAGAGACCGAAAAGGAATGGCTCGACCTGGCGCGGGAAAGCAGCATGCGCAAGATCGAGCAGGCCGTGAGCCGCGCGCGTTATGGTGAGCAACCTCCCAGAGATCCTTACGGCTTGTCGCACCTCAAGCTCAAAGTCCTTGCCGAGTTGTCACTCGAGGATCACGCGATCTGGCAGTCGGCCTTCGATCGCGTGGCCGCCGACTTTGGTGGCGAGCTGGATGCCGCGACCGTGCTGCTCGTCCTCGCCAAGCAATATTTGGAACAACCGCTCAACCGGCAGGAAACCGAAGCACGAAAGGTGTTTCAGGTGGTCTATCATCGCTGCACCGAGTGCCAGCGTGCCTGGATGCAGACCGAGGATGGGCCAGCCGGCATCCCGGTAGCCAAGGTGGCTGCGCGCGAACCGCTTGCGAAGGTGTTGCGTCTTCCCACGGACACCTCGGAGGCGGATGCCGAAAAAGTCAATAATCCCAGTGAACGCATAGAACTTCATAAAGCTGCCGGTGACGGTGTGATCCCGCAGCAGATCAACTTCGAGAAGGAGGCTGCCGCATCAACCTCCAGAGAGTCTCCGGAACTGCCGACGACGAGGAACGGCATGCCAAAAACCGGCGCAATCGATCTAACCGCTCACCACGGTTCGGTGAGAGCCTTGCTGCCTGCCCCACGTGGGGCGCGACGGACGCCCGCAGAAGGTACCGCAAACGCAGCGCGACAAACCGAATACACCCGTCATCCGCCAGCAGGTCTTGGGCCGTGATGGCCTGTGCTGTCGCTCTCCCGGGTGCAACAACAGAGCACAGCTCATCTGCCACCATGTCGTCTTCCGATCGGAGGGCGGAGCCACGATGATCGATAATGAGGTGGCCCTCTGAAGCAGTTGCCACAGCCTAGTTCACGAAGGAATCCTGCAAGTGGCCGGGAACGCAAAGGCAGAGGTTGCGTGGCTCGGATCGGATGGTGCGGAGCTGTCACGGTTCGAAGGCGGCACGAACGGGATCCGGCTGGCCATCGATGATTCAACGATCGATAGCGACCCACATGGGGAAATTGAAGAGGACACGAGGTTGCGATCACTGGATGAGATCCCCGACCATATCAACAGCGCCTGGTGGAATAAGTACGGCCACAACCTGACGTTCCGAGACGGAAGGCTCTGCCTTCGAGCCAGAAATTGACAGGACTTGCCCGACAATGACCACGGCGATGATCGCCGATGACTCCATCGGTCTTTTCTCTGGCTTGTTGGAAAGAACCGAGCAAAAGGATAAACTCAGGGAGGTTCGTAGTTAGCAGGATTTTTTCGATGCGGTTCTTCGAACACCGAAGCCAGGGGAGGTGTCGTTATGTTCGCCAGAAGCTTCGTTTCCTTCTGCCTTCTGAGTCTCCTTCTCGGAGGTGGATCTTACGGCGCCACGATTTATGTTCCTGATGACTATCCGGCGATCCAGGAAGCGATCGACGCTGCGGTACCGGGCGATACCATTATCGTCAGGCCCGGAACCTATTTCGAAAACCTCGATTTCCACGGCAAGGATATCGCGGTGGTTAGTGAACAGGGTGCAGGATCCACGACCATCGACGCCGGCAAAGCCGGTCAACCAGTGAAATTCTACGGCGGCGAGGGTCGTGCTGCGAAACTCGAGGGTTTTTCGATCCGCAACGGATCGCTCCCGATCGAATGCCACAACGCTTCCTCACCGACGATCGTCAACAACGTCATCGAAGACAACGAGGGCGACAAGGGCGGCGGCATCAACTGCTTCAACTATTCCAATCCACTCATCAGCAAAAACAGGATCCGCAACAATCTGGCCGGGGGCAGCGGCGGTGGGATCTACTGTGAAGGTTCGAATCCCGAGATCACGAACAACATCATCGAGAACAACCAATCCCTGCACACCGGTGGCGGCATCACCTGCAGCGGTGCCCATCCGTTCATCGACAGCAACCTCATCATCGGCAACACCTCGGTCAACGAAGCCGGCGGTATCTTCTTCGCAAAATCGTCTTCGATCACCACGAACAATATCATCGCCTACAACATATCGGGCGGCCTCGGCGGGGGCATTCACTGCAGCCAGTCCTCTCCCGAACTCGTCAACAACACGATCTACGGCAACCAGGCCGCCAGGGGCGGCGGCATCTACTGGCAGCACGATACCACGAGCACCGTGACCAACTGCATCCTCTGGAACAACACCGCACCGACCGATCCCGAGATTGCGCTCTACAGCGCCCCAGCGCTCTTCGAATACTGCGACATAGCCGGTGGCTGGCCGGGAGTCGGCAACATCAGCTCGGATCCCGCGCTGGAGGATCCAATCGCCAACGATTTCCACCTCACCTACACCTCCCCGTGCATCGACAGCGGAACGAACGATGCGCTCCACCTGCCGCTCTACGACTTCGAAGGAGATCTTCGGATCGTCAACGATGTCGTCGACATGGGCGCCGACGAGTTCTACGAGGTCATCGCGGTCCCCGCAGACTATGCCACCATTCAGGAGGCGATCGACGCTGCCAACGAGCGCGATTTCGTGGTGGTGTCACCTGGCATCTACACCGAGAACATCGATTTCCGGGGTAAGGCGATCACCGTGAGGAGCACGGACATCGACGATTCCACGATCGTGACCACCACGATCATCGACGGTGGCGCGGCTGGTACGGTAGTGACTTTTAATACTTCCGAAGATCCACATACAGTCCTCGCCGGGTTCACGATCTCAAACGGCTTGGCTGCACAGGGAGGCGGGATCCGCTGCACGGCATCGTCACCGACGATTACCAACTGCATCATCAGGAACAACCGCGCCGACATCTCCGGCGGTGGTGTCATCTTGGAGCAGGGATCGAGTGCGATCTCGAGAGCCAACGTCTTCAAGTCGAACGTGGCACTCGACGCCGGTGGAGCGTTGACCATCGACGCTTCCACGCCGGTCATGGAGGAGTGTACGTTTAACGGCAACAATGCCGGACGGGCCGGCGGCGCGATCTACTGCACAGCATCGACGGTGACCTTTGGTGACAACACCTTCGAAAACAACACCGCTGGTGCCACGGGCGGCGCGCTTCACGTCGGAAGCAATACATCGGCGGTTCTCACAGGCAACCACATCATTGCCAACGATGCGGGACAGGACGGCGGCGGGATCGCCCTCGCGAGCTGCCAAGCGCCGGCCTTGTACAACAACATTTTCGCCGCCAACCGGGCTACGGTAAGCGGCGGAGGAATCCATTGCCTGCAAAGCGCACCGATTCTCACCAACAACACCTTCGTCGACAACATCGCCGACTCCCTCGGCGGCGGTTTGTGCTGCGACCAGGGCTCACAGGTGACGGTGGTGAATACGATCCTCTGGGGTGATGCCGCGCCGGCAGGTCCTGCAATTGCCCTCTCCGGTGCAGCACCGTATGCAACCCTCTCGATCGCTTGCTCCGATGTGGCCGGCGGCCAAGGCGCGGTATCAGTCGCCCCCGGTTGCACTCTCGACTGGCAGACCGGCAACATCGATGCTGATCCGCTCTTCGTCGAACCGCAGGCCCACGATTATCATCTGACATATCACTCCCCCTGCAGGTGCGCTGGCGACAACTTCGCACCCCACTTACCCGAATTCGACTTCGAAGGCGATGCGCGGATCGCCGGCGGCGGGTACAGCAAGGTCGACATGGGTGCCGACGAATTCTACCTGCACCTCTACGCCACAGGCATCGTGAAACCGGGTAAGGCGATCACAATCAAGGTGATCTCCATCCCCTATACGCCGGAAGTCACGCTGTTCCTCGGCTCAGGTGTGCAGTCGGAGCCGCAATCAACACCGTACGGCGATCTCTTCCTGATCTACCCGCCGTCGGCGCAACTACCTTTGGGAGACGTTCCCGCGAACGGGGTGATCACCTATCACGGGGTGATCCCATGGAGTTGGGTTGCAGGTGAAACCTATCCTTTACAGGCGCTGGCAGGCAGCTTGGGCAACGGTGCCATACTGACGAATCTCCTAGTCTTGACAGTGGAATAATTCCAGAAACAGACCACAAGCGGTTATCTCGCTGAAAAGGAGGTATTTACCATTTCAGGAGGTTCGCATGCCGACTCTTAAAGGTTTGAATGAATGAGGTTAGGGTATATTGCGCGCCAGGGAAATCGAATATTTGTCGATCCCCGAGTCCCTCTCGCGAGGCTTTCTATTATGAAATCAACTTAAATATATGTGATTCCTGTTCGGATAGTCTAGCTTGCCGCAATTGGCCAAGTTAGATCAATGTAGGTTGTTTCTTCGGATTAGCGGCTGATCACCCTCCCCGCGCGTCGCGGGAAGGTATAGCCATCAAATAATGTTGATGTTTTCGAGCTGCACACTGACGTAAACGACGGCAACCAGGCCTTTACTGAACGTTCCGTCGGATACGGACTCTCCGGTATGAAACTCTCTGGTATGAAAGTAGTGAAACCGGCTCGACCCGCTCACCGACAACTATCTGGCGATCACCCTCAACGGTCCGGGCGCCACCTCTGTCCCCTTGCTGGATGTGACCCTGGGACTCTTGCGGCCGAAGCAGATCGGCGACGTAGTGGTTTCCGACGCACAGGGCACGGCGGTGTGGAATGTAACAGTACCCTACTCTTACGTCCCGTTCCTCATCTGGGCACAGGCCACGCAGCAGGGCCGCGTGACCAAGGTCCTTCAGACAGAAGTGGTCAAACCGTAGCTATCGATTCGGAGTCCGTAGAGCAATCCTCGGTGATCACTGGGTGAGCTGCATGCCCGCCTTCCCTGCCGGCTGACCTGGAACGGTAGTCTCAGCGTTTTCTGATATGGCAGGTAACCGGTGTACAGCGGGTATGGCATCGGCTTAATCGCATTGTGGCCAACCGAGGCGGGCCTTGACTTTGATCGGGATTAATGTATAGCACCGACATATACATCCTTGGAGATTTGCTATGTTTCGAACGCAGGTATTCCTGACAGAGAGGCAACGTGAAGAACTGGCTGCTCTGGCCAAGATCACGGGGAAGAAGCAGAGCGAGCTCATTCGAGAGGCAGTCGATCGTCTTATCGCACAAGCAGGCAGCGGACAGCGGGCGGTCGTGTTGAGCGAGGCTGCCGGAATCTGGAAGGATCGTTCGGATCTTCCCAAATTCAGGGTTCTACGCGCTGAATGGGATCGTAATTGACTATGGCAAAATTATGGCTCGTTGACACAGACGTTCTCGTTGATTTTTACGCGGATACGGCAAAGCGGTAGTGTTCGTCAATACTCATTCGGCGCGGATCATCGTGTCATCCATCGTCGTTGCAGAACTGTACGCTGGCGTGAGAGGTGATGACGAACGAGCTGTTCTGGATAACTTCGTCTCCCTCTTTCGAGTTGTTCCAGTCGATACCGAGATCGCGAAGGCAGGCGGGCTGTACAAGCGCGATTTCGGCAAGTCACACGGCATCGGCCTTGCGGACGCGATCTTGACTGCAACCGCTGAAGCAGGGAACGCAGAACTGAAAACCCTCACTACCAAGCACTACCCCAAGTTGAAAGGCCTCAGACCAGCTTACAAGAAGTAATGGATAGGCGAATGCTGCCCCGGCTGAATCTCCCGCGCGATCGGTGCGCGGGAGGGTGGACTCTTGAATCCAAGCTAACGCTTGTAAGGAATGATCAACGTGTCGATCACCGGCACGTCGCCGCTATCGAGGTTGGCCTCGAAGGTCGCCTTGAACTGGATGTACGGCATGGCGCTTCCGTTGAGGCTGTCGATCTCCTCAGCCCTCACCCAGTCGGTGACGATCGTTCCGACATCATCGCTGGACGCCCTGAACCAGATGTCCAGATTGGTTCCCACCGGGACCTCGGTGATGTCCGGCGCGATGATCGGCGCAAGATACTCCGGGGTATCCAGAGTGGTTGGTCTCACCCGGATCAGCGGACTCTCGATGGTCGAGATCCGCTTGGCGTAGTTGAAGATCATGAAATAGCGCGAGTTGTCGCCGTAGTCCGCAGGTGCTGGCTGCATGCCGGTCCAGGCCCAGTTCCACGACCACGTGTCATCAGGCTGCTGGAACTGGTTCAGAGGCGGGTTGATCTCGTCGAAGGGATCGGTCGCCGCATAAATCGACGGCCGTGACCCCGAGGGGGCGGGGGCCATGGCATAGACCCGGAAGCGGGGCAGCATGGAGGACTGGATTCCCACGTGGAAGGAGTAACCGTTGGTGCGGGCTACCGGTGTGTCGCCGTTGTCATCGGTGCGCAATTCGATCAGGAGGCCGCGAGAGGAATCGTAGCCGAATCCGGGATTCTCCTTGGGATTGTCGAAATCAGGATAGGGAATGAAGTAGTTGAACTTCGAACCCTGATTCTTGGGCGCATAGACGTTGGCCTGATCGATCGTGTAGGGCCGCCCGTCGGTGTACTGCTCTACAGGTTCGGCGTGGAGTTTGGTGATATCGATGTCGTCACCGAGCACAATCTGCCACTCGTCGCGGACTGAACCGTCGCCGTCGGAATCAGAGACGTTGCTGTTTTCGATCGGCGGATGTTCTTCTTTGTAGTTCTCGTCGGGGTTGGGGCCCCAGGTGCCGCGGCGTGAGTCGAATTTTCTCCTGAGGCCCGATTCCGGATCCCGCGGGATCCCGCCCGATTCACGCGTGTCCGGCTCGTCATAAGTGATACTGCCGGCATGTTGGTCGATCCCCAGGCTGCTGAGTGCCATGGCGATGGAGAACTCCTTGATGTAGGTACGGGTCACGTTGCCGCCGATCGGAGACCAGGAGAGGCCCACCAGGTCGAGGATCGTGCCTGCGAACGACGGCACGTCGGGTGAGCAGTCACCGCGACGGTAGATCTGCTGGAAGCGCGCCCCGTCCTTGCCGTTGATCGGTGCCCCCACGCCAAATGGGGTTTTCGAGATCGGATCGGGATAGGAAGGAGACGACGGCGCAGGAGGATTGAAATCGTCGAACACGTGCTCGATGAATTCCACCGGGTGCCCGCTCAGAAATCCGCTCAGGCCCAAGTGGACGTCGGCGACATGGGGACCGTAGATCTCGTTGTCGGCGTGTGTATCGTCGCCGTCGTCGTGGTCGCGGTAAACCACCCCGGTGATCCCCGTAGTCGGATCGCCGGCGGTCTCCGGAAGCCCCATGAAGCGGTGAGTCACGATGCCGGTCTCTTCGAGCTGGGCGCCACCGGAAGAGGATAGCTTTACCTGGAAGTCCACGGCGGGCGGGAAGGCTCCACGTCCCAGGCTGCCCGCATTGATGATACAGAAGGGATCGGCTTTGTCGAAGAACTGCGCAGGCATGCCGAGGGATTGTCCACCCAGGTCGATGATGCCCAGAACACCCTCATCCTCGAGATCGCCGACCACCTCCGGCGGCCATGTGCTCGGTTCGCCGAGGGACATGTAGAAGGCGTCCACCTGGGCCTGAGAAGGAACACTGCGGATGACGAGGCGCAGGTCCTTGGCCACATTGCCGAATCCGCGGAACCGATCGCCGCCGAGCAGGCCGAACTGATCGGTATGGATCGGCTCGAAATAGATCTTGGTCTGGCGGTTGGACGCCGTCACGCGCCCGAGGTTCATGGCGCTGAACAGCGGATCGGTGATGTCCCCGATGTCATCAGCCACATAATAGGACTCGTAGGGCCGGAAGGAGTCCACGTCCATCGGTTCCGAGAACAGGATGCCGATCCTCCAGTCGGCCTCGATCGGATTGTCGGGGTTGGCGGCGTAGGAATAGGTGATCGGGTCCCAACCGTTGTCGTTCCACTCGTCGAACTTCAGAAAGTAGATCAACTCGGAATTGAAGGTATCCTCGGGATCCTTGGGATCCTTGGGGTGATGAATCGGGTCCACGGCGGTTTCTGGACGGTCGAAGCCCGGGATCGGCTCGAAGTACTCCGCTCTCTGGACGAGATAGTCGTCTCCCACCCGGGGCAGGCCGGCAGAGAATACGGTCGGATCGCTGTAATTCACAGAAAGCTCGGTGGCCGTGTTGCAGGTCACGCGAACCAAGGCTTCCAGCGTGGCATGGCCGGGCCGCACCGTCAGGATCGCCAGGCTCCACTCGCCATGCCCGCTGTTGGCGGTCACGTTGAAGGAGGCCGTCGAATCCTGAATGACCAGTTCGTTGCCGTTGAAGCTCAACCCGTCCACGGTGCCGCGGGCGTTGACCTCGCGTATGATCCGCGGCGGCGTCAGGTCGGGCAGGAAGCCGTTGAAAGTCATGTCCCCGAAGCTGATAAAGTCCAGCAGGCGGTTGCCGGGATTGAAATCGATCGGTTTGATCGGCGAGCCGAGATAGTCGGTCCTGGCTCCCAGCGACGACCCTCCCGTCGATTTCAAAACATTCGGTCCCGTTTTGATCGAGTAAAGGACGAGCTTGAGATATCCCTGCTCGTTGGCCACGGGCACGCCGTTCTCGTCGAAGAGCACGGGCGAGGCGGGAAAGCCCAACTGGTCGCCGGTGGAGGGATTCAGGAGCAGCCGGTCGTCGAGAACGGTCACCTGGACCGACATCAACCGGCCCTGATTGTCCACGATCTGTACCGGGCTGTTGGCGGTCAAGAAACCGCCGGCATCGAGATTGAGAGAAGCGGCGTCGACAGTTTTGGAAAAATCGACGAGCAGCGCCGCGTTGCGCGGTAGAATCTTTGGCTTGAAGGGCTGCGAGGAGGTGTCGACGAGGTTGAGCGAGAAGATGTTGTCGAGAGTGTCATTGCCGTAGAGCGTCTTGGGATAATCGGGCAGCAGGAATCCCGAAATCGGGTCGAGCTCGATGTAAGAGGCGGGATTCACGATCTCCCGGGCCTGCCCGCGAGCATCGCGCAGCGGGCGGCCGAAAAAAACGTCTTCCAGAAAAAAATCGCTCTCCCAGCTTCCACCGTTGAAGTTGATCTTGTTATTTTTTTCCCCTCCCCCGCCACCACCACCACCGCATCCGATGAGCGTCATGACGACCACGATCGTTAGGATCACACAAATACGCCGACGAATATCACTCAACATTGTATCGCTACCTTTCGCCATGATCTGCGAATTTGCAGATTCTGCAGACCCGTTCGATCTTTTCACCGTGAGATGGAGCAAACGATCGAGCGTGATATCTCGAATTTCCGCCGGCATCGTTTATTTATGCCCCCACGGTGCGGTAGTGACAAAAGTTGCTTTCCTCGACAGATAGAGAAGATCAGCAGACCCATCAGTCGCCCGACAGTGATGGAGGGCCGGGATACTCGTCTTTCGCGACGACACTTGGATTGCTCCACGACCCCTTCGAGCCGGTCGATCCGAGCAATCCTACGGTCGATACGAATGCTGGGCATCCTGGCCCTCCTTAAACCAGTCGGGCTACGGTTGGGACCAGCGGAATAGACCGGTGATGATCTACGACTGCCTGATGATCCCGCGCTCCTCCGCCGTCGGGCTACGGATCGGGCGATCGGGAATAGGAAGGTGATGATGTGCGATAGTGATATCGCTCCGCATGTTACCGGAGAGGGGATCGAGTCCCAATCCCAACTCCCTCGGCCCCTCCCTCCGCGTGGGACACTGCATTGCCGCACCGGTGAGCAGTAGCAACGTCCTTCGCGGCTGCAGTGTCCCGTTTCGTGTAAGCAGTGGAAGCGTGGTGAGCAGCCCGCAGCGCCGACTTGGCCGTCACTCGGAACCGATTTTTCGTGGCTCTTGCCGCACATGTTGGCAGCGGCAGCACAGAGAGCAGCGCCGCCGCCCGCGGTGTGCGGCAGCGCTCACCAACTGCGCCTAGTACGGCACCACCTTGACCGCCACGGCGTTGCTGGCCTTCACCGGCGTGCCCTGGTTGTCGTAAACGGACACGGCCCAGTAGAGGGTCTGGCCTAGGGCCTGCGGCGGAAGGGTGATCCCCTTGGAGTTGAAGATCGCCGTCGAGAAGCCGTTGCCGTCGAGATAACCATCGAAGTTCTGGTGCAGATCGGTGTTCGGATTGTTGGCCAAATAACGGGAATACTTGTCGGGATTGATCGGCAGATGCACGCCGTTCCCTAAGTTCTGGCCGGGATCGGTGCCCGAGAACCCGCCATGAACGATGAAGTGATATCCCGCCTGGTTGGGCCCCATGTCGATCGACAGTCTGGTCGTTCCGCCGTAAACCGACAGCTCCTGGTACCCGGGATCTCTGCTCTCGGGCATGTAGAGCGAGTGGGTGATGGGATACTTGGTGAGCTTGACCTCGACGAAGCAGTTCCATTCCGGTCCATCCACATGATAGTAGCCGTCCTTGGTCACATCGATGTGCGTTGCGGCGTTGCCCATGTCGGTGAGGTCGTGCCCGGTGATCTCCCACTGGTCGTAGCGGGCGTCGAAATCCAGCTCGATCACCTCGAGGTTGACCGAGAGCAGGGTCTCGCCGGGTGTGAGCATGTCATCGTAGACCACCTGGTTGATCGTTTTGTAGTTGCCGGTCTGCTTGAACATGTGAATCGGTGAGGCCGCGCCTGCATAGGTCCTCTGAGAGCTGCTGTCCAAGATGCCGTAGCGGCTGTAGCCTTCGGGCGAGAAGACGGTAGAGCTCAGCAGGATCTCCGAGTCGCCGTCGTTGAAGAAGAAGGAGTTGCGTTCGTGCAGGTTGTCGATGCTCAGCGAGGTCACTGTCACACTGGCGCGCACGTTGCTCTCGACGAAGTTCAGGCAGGTCAGGTAGCAACCCTCATAGCTTTTCAGGTCGAGATGCGTTACGGGATGCCAGGAGAGGGTGGGCATCATGTCGTGGTAGCGCGTATTGGCGGTCACCTCGGAGAAGACGCCGTCCTCGGCGCAGCAAATGCCGTCGTTGGAGATGAAATCGCCCACGAGGAGCATGAATGTCGTCAGCCCCTTGGCATAGAGGTCATCGTTCGTGGAGAGGGTGTGGCCCTGCATGATGTACGATGCCGCCGGGTAGTCAAAGGTGCGCCGTGAATGAGGGAAGTTGGTCTCCACCCAGTCGTGATTCAAGTGCGCCAGGTCGATTGTGGGTGTGCCGATAATGTCCCACAACCACTGCACGAAATTGGCCGATGCCGGCCAAGCACCGTTGAGAGCGCCCTCGAGGGTCAGCCAGCGGGCGATGCGGTGCTCGGAGGTGAGCTGTTCCACATCGTGGGTCACGATCCAGCGGCTGACCTCGGCGCCGAAGGAGGAGGCCAGCAAGTTGACCTGCTCCGCTCCGGTCCGCTCCAGCACGTGCCGTGCGAACTTGCCACAGATGGCGCCGTAGAGCGGCACACCGCCACCCCACTGCTGGATGATGGTGTTCATCTCGGCGATGTCTTCGGGCGTATAGTAGGAGGGCCAGGTGTCACCATAGTAGGTGCACGTGGTGATCAGGTTGGGTGCGTAGTAGCCGCCTGGAGAATTGATCGTAGGCAATCCGCTCATAGCCGCGATATTTTCGATGAGGATGTCGGTAATGTCCTCGCCAACCACGCCCGTATACGTGACGCCTGCGAGATCGAAACCGTGGACGTAGATCGTGACGGTCGTGTCCCGGTCCCCTGATGCGTGTGCCACCGGTACTGCCGCGAGCGCAGCCAGGCTGACCAGCAGGAGGAAAAAAGCGAAAAGACGGGAACAATTCATAACAACCTCCTCACAGATGAAGCGCGATAATAAGCTCGACGCCGCGTCGCCAAAGACGTGGCAACTGGATCGAAAGCGCTGTCGTCGAGACGTGTTTGCCTGTAAACGTTTGCTTTTGTGAGCCAATTCAGAGCCCCGGACATACTAGACGCGTTGTGTGGCGTGATCGCAGTCGTAGGATTCTCTCTGCGGCTGTGTTAAACGTACACTAACGGGCTTTCCACGTCATTTTTAAATATATCTATTTTGCAGA
>Ga0190284_1000185_pt1 | contig 45256 bp, 46 predicted proteins | sample 48691812_MG_FD_161668 | JGI IMG/M metagenome (GOLD analysis project Ga0190284, IMG submission 161668) | Hydrothermal vent microbial mat bacterial communities from Southern Trench, Guaymas Basin, Mexico - 4869-18-1-2_MG | ecosystem: Environmental > Aquatic > Marine > Hydrothermal vents >...
AACGGCATATAATGTGCAATACTATTAATATTGGTAAATCACGTTAGGTGAAACACCCAAAACTTGGTTTTTTTGAGTTGGGGGTAATTAACCTACATTTAATTAACTTTTCACTCACTTTTAAATATAACTTCAACAAGTAATAGGAGTTTCGTAATAATGAGTATAATAAAGAGGGCTGCCCTTGCATCAGCAATGGTATCCGTATTGGTCATGGGTGTAGCCACAACGGCTTATTCCAAGACCTCTACGACAAGCGGTGTCTTTACCGCTGATACCACGACTGTGACTGCGGGTAGTATAATTAACTTGTCCATCCTTGGGCTAAATGCCCAGGGCAAGGTGGACACGCAAGGCCAGCAATACGGCTCTAGAATTGTGGCAATGGTGACTTCCGCCCAAGGGAAAGTTCAAGCTGAAGGAGAATCTGGCTTGACTGATCAGGAAGGTAAGTTTGAAGCCACAACCGCAGATGAAGGAGGCGCAACCCGCTACATTAAACTGAATGCAGGTGTCGCTAAACTCAATATTTTTTATCCTGTCGAAACAGGTGGTTCAACGGATAACGTCACCATCACGCTTCAGGAAGTCATCCCAACCGTAGAAGGTGGTGTCGATGTTAAAGTAATTGACAGTACTGAAAAGGTCATTACAATTAACCTGGCTGATCAAACTGTCAAATTGCTTGACATTGTTGGCTTTACCAAAGGTAACGCTGATAAGATGGGCATGAGTGATAGTGCCGAGATTGTTGGTGATGGAACCGTTTTTGTCCATGACAAAGACGACCCATTTTCTTTCCTCGCTGCTGCATTTAATGGCATATATGGTGGTATTGATGGTGCAATGACAGCTGGTGAAGAAGGTGGTCAAGTAACCGTGGTTGCTTATAAAAAGTACAACATTCGCCATAATCTGGTTAAGAAGTACACAAATTATCAGATTAGTGTGATTGAACAGACTAGAAGACGTACTGTCAAAAAAGGTTCTGTCGTGTCCTCTTATTCGATAACTGGGACTTCAACTCCTCCTTATGTTGTTGACGGTAGTGCTACTGCTACTAAAGTTACTACAGTATCTAAATTCGGCAATAAAGTAGATAAAGATGGCAAGTTAGAGGTGCCTATAGAGGTGCCTATAAAAGTAACAAATTCTTCAGGAATTGCGTGGCAAGATGAACTAGGCAATCCAACAGATGCTCAAGGCAATCTAATAGATGAACTAGGCAATCCAATAACTCAGCAAGATGATCCAGGCAATCCTGGCACAGCAAGAAAGGGGGTCCGTGCCGCCGGTGAAATATTCATAACCGACTCCTTCATTGATGGTGTTTCCGTGCTTGGTGCTCCTCTAACACCAGTCGTGTATGGTGAAGAACTAAACACCGCGATTAATGGGCCCATAGAGCTTACATTACGTCCAGTATTTGGGAATGATGATCCCATTCTAGTGCCTGGTGTAATGGTTAAAGGTGTAGCGACTTTTTCAATTCCAAGTAGTGTGAATAAGGCTGCTATTTATTATATGGAAGCTAAATTGGAATTGGGAGAAACTTCAATTTCAAGTGTCGATCTGTATAATAATGACACACTGTTAGTGAGACCGGTTGATACTGCTGTGAAGTTGGAACTCTATTCACAAAAGAAGACGATTGCTAATATGATGGATACCTCTGGCACGACATCGTTCATACCAGCAGGGGTTACTGGTACCCAGGTGCATGTTTGTGTACTAGATAAATATGGAAACCAAACAAAAACAGCAGAACCGAAAACGGTATCTCTTAAAGAAGAGTCCGGTTCTAGCCTTTTCAAGGAAGCGGCTATTAATGAATTACTCACCATTGGTGCAAAAGCCTCCTGTTCAATTTCGAAACCGTTAGATGTGTCAGATATGAGAGCCGATCAAACTGGGGCAACGAAATTGATTGCCTCTGATACGGAAAACAAATTGACGCAATCTGAACCTGTTGATTTGAAAGTGGTTTCTCAACAGCTAGAGGCAAGCCAAACGTCTTACTTTACGGTAAATGCACCATTTGATGCTGGAAAATCAATAATGGTTGGCGACGGTGGCGCATTCGAGATAACTAAGAAAATAATTGAAAGTACTGGTGCTGTTGCTGGTGGTAAGACCTTAAGCGACGCTACCGCTACGACTTTCACAATCAAAGTTATTAAGGGTGGCGGTGAAGAAGTAAATGCCGTTTTGTCCAAGGCTGAAAAACTGTTGGGAATTAGGTTTCAAAAAGTCACCTCCGGTAATGAAGAATATCTCATTTCTGACGAAAATGCTTTGTATGGCGAAGTGATCGTATCAAGTGGTGTAGCAGCTGATATTAAACATGCGAGTCCCTCGAAATACGAGATGCTTGATGGTCATGGTCAAGCCCTTTCCTCAATGGAAGCAGTTCGTAAAGAGACTGCTGAATTACCAAGCTCAATCGTTCTGTTCAATGAAAATAATCTGAAATTGACAGATAACTACGGTAATTGGGTAGGCAATTCAGACCCGCTTAATCTCAAGTCGGTTAATGGTGAATGTAAGCAAGGTGAATGCTCTGCAGATTACCGGGCAAATGATCTAGGTAACGATATATACGGCATAACATACGATCCTGCCAAATTCTCTGGTGAAGAAGAGGTTTCATTTACCTTTAGGGAACCCGATCTGACGGGCTCAAATGTGGCTGTGTTAGTCTCAATTCTACCTGAATTGAATGACATTCTGCTAGATGTTGAAAGCAATAAGATTCCTAGCAATGGTGTGGTGCCGGTAAGAGTGACCACTTGGGATCAACAAGAGCCGAGTAAGCCCTTTGAGTCTGAAGAAGGTTTATTCCTAACGGTTACAGCCCCAACAGATGTGGTTGTCAGAGTCAAATCTGTCGATGCTGATGGTACCGAAAAAGGACCTATTGCCACAGATGGCAAGATTCATTGGTCTGATGAAAGAAGCAGAATGATTTTGGCTGTTAATGTCACAGGCGCGACGACAGGTACGTTTACCTTAACTGTCCGTAGTGGTGATGGTGATATTACCGCCACTCAGGACTTTGAAATTACCTCGACATTTGAGGAATTCAAAGTAGAACCAGCTGAAGTGACTGTGGTTTCAGGTCAATCTGCCTCAGTAACTATTGCTGGTGGAAGTGGGTCTTATACAGTTGCCTCTGAAGATGAGACAGTAGCGAGTGCAGCTATAAATGAAGATGGTACAACAGTAACCGTTACAGCCGCTGAGGTCGAAGAAGCCGCTAACACGACAGTAACGATAACTGATGATGATAGTAGTAAGACAGTCACTATCGCTGTATCAGTAATAGCACCTGCTAACGAAGAAGAATGCCAAGCTGAAGGCAATGTCTATGATGATGGCAACTGCCAACAATTACCGGATACGGGCGGCGAAGGCGGCGAAGGCTCTACTGCAGTAGATGCGAACGGTAATCTTATAACTTCAGCAGCTGAATTCTCTGGTGGTTGGACAGATAGTACTGGTGCGTATGCAACCAGCGTAGAAATAAGTAAAGACGGCGGCAATGTAGATGCTGTGCAGGTTATTCGCTTTGATCCTGCGCATGTTGGACAGGAAGTTGATATAATTCTAATATTAGCTGTTCAATTACAGCCTACATTTGGATCGATATACTGGTGGTACGTTGTTGATACTACTGGTATTGTTGGACCAACTCTGACGTTAGATATAGCAGGGATAGAAGCATTAGAGACCCATACTGTGGTTGCAGATGAACCGAAGGTAATGGGACTTTATAAATTTGAAGATTTGGCTTTAGGAATAGTCGCTGATTTTATGTCCTACTTTGGTTATCGTACAAGCGATGGCACGGTTATCTTCTCTGGAGAACCTATCACACTTAAAGTGCGGTAAAATCTGAGTTGTTGAAAGAACTAATGCTTGGGCTTTGAAGCTCAAACATAATTAGCTTGATTAAGATGGCATATCCTGTTTACGGGGTATGCCATTTTTTTTTGATGGGGAAAATTGAACAAGAACAGATAAAATGAAACCTTTAAAAGCATTAAAAGGATATATTAAAAATTTAGCTCACTTTGAATTACATATACTTTTGACTCAAGAAGATGAAGTAGTTGTAGCAAGATGTCTGGATTTTTCAGTCTCAAGTCATGGAAACGATGAAAAAGAAGCCCTCGCTTCTTTAAGCGAAAGTTTAAAAGATTACCTTAAGTATGCTATAGAAAAAGAAGCTTTTAATGAAATTATTGATTCAGATGAACAGAGATTTTGGGAAATTTACCGAAAGTTAGAATGGCAAAAAGAACGGATAAGCTTTCAGAAAATGGCAAAATCTTTGAAGAAAGAAAATATAAGAGAGCTTGCTTATGCCTAAGCCACTTGAATTAAGAAAAGTAATTAAAATTCTTAAGCCGTATGGAATCGAATTTAGCTCTAACACTGGTGGGAAACATAGTGGGAAATTTATAAGAGCAAATAAATCATTTCCCGTTAAAACTCACGGGCAGAAAACCATGATCTTGCCGTATGCTTTAAATGGATTAATCAAGAAATTTGAACTTCCATCTGATGTATTTGATTAAATTATTGTAAGTTTGCTTACCAATGTGTTCTCCCTGTGAGGAGTCAGTGCTTGGTTTGAAAAATCTCGTGAGGCTATGAGTGATTTACTCAATAAAATCAAAGAGTTATCTCACTTAACGAAATTGAGCGTCTTTTATTTGCACTTCACCAACCTTCAGGCTATCGATGACAAATCAAGTAGGCAAGCACAATGAATTGCCCTTAGATAAAATTGCCCTTAGATAAACCAGCGTATTTAATGAAATGACTACTCAACAATTAACCTTAGAATTACCTGAAGGGATATTTCAGCAATTTGCTCGAATGGCAAAAATAACTCATCAATCCATTGAATCACTCGCCATTCAAAGCATCTCAGCTAATTTACCCCCAACAATAGAAAATGCACCATTAGAAATACAAGCCAGTTTACAGGCAATGCAAACCCATTCAATTAAAGAACTGCTCAAAATGGCTCATAGCCAAATACCAACCATTCAACAACAACGCCATTTCACATTATTAGAACAAAACCAAAAAACCGATATAATAGCTCCTAACGAGCGTCAAGAACTGAGAAAATTAGGTGAGAAAGCGGATAAAATTAATGTTAAAAAAAGCGTATGCTTGGGCGTTATTACGTTGGCGTGGTTATCGAATACCAGCACTAGATGAGTTACCATTAACATAATTATGTCATTCTGAAAAAGGAACAAACAAAATGTGTCGAATTAACCCCAGAGTTGATTTTGCTTTTAAGAAACTATTTGGTAGCGAAGAAAATAAGGATTTACTGATTTCCCTGCTCAATGCGATTATCTCTGAAGAAGACAAAATAATCGCCCTTGAACTAAAAAATCCCTACAGTCTAGCTGATTACCAAGCAGGAAAAATGTCAATTCTTGATATTAAAGCCTGTGATCAATTGGGTAGATGGTTTAATGTCGAAATGCAAATTGGTCAAGACCTCTATTTTGACAAACGATCATTATACTACTGGGCAAAATTAGTGACTGAACAGCTCAGTGAAGGCATGATGTATAAAGAATTAAAAAAGACAATCAGCATCAATATCCTTGATTTTGATTTCATTAATGATGTCAAAGACTTTCATAACATCTATAAGATCATCAACACCAAAACGAAAAAAGATGACAAATTACATGATGTCTTTGAACTGCACTACTTAGAACTCAGAAAGTTCAAGAAAGAATACCATGAAATTGCCAATTCCCTGGAACGATGGGTTACCTTTCTAACCCGTGCCAATGAATTTGATAAAACCTGCATCCCCGAAGAACTGAGTATAGAACCGGAAATCATCAAAGCCGTTAAAGCCGTTGATCGGATGTTTAACGAAGAAGAACGCCTGATCTATGAAAGTCGAATGCAATCTTTGGCAGATATTGAAAGCAAAATCGCTTCGGCTGAAGAAAAAGGGCATAAAAAGGGCATGGAAAAGGGCATGGAAAAGGGCATGGAAAAAGAAAAACTCAACATAGCCAAAAACTTGCTTGATATATTAGATATAGAAACCATTGCCTTAAAAACGGGATTGACTCTCGAAAAGATCAAAAGTTTAAAAAAGGCAAACAGATAGGGGCAAGCGGGGTGGTTCGCCCCTACAGCCTCTGAAAAAAGAAATCCCCTTTTAAATAGGAGAAAAAATCATGAAATACAATAACATCCCAATCATTGGGATTCTCACAACCGCCCTGTGCTTGAGCAGTATTCAAACTCAAGCCTTTGATTTATTTGAAGAAGATCGGGGTAAACCACCACCGCCTCCACCACCACCACCAATAACGGCTGCAAAACAACAAGCTCAACTACCAAACCCCTTTCAATTGCGTCAGCAAAAAAAGCCACGCAAAACTCAAAAATCACGCAAACCCCTACCGCCCCAAAAAGATTTTTTTCTTCGAGGCACAAGTCGTATTGGGGATAAACGGATGGTTGTATTAAAAGGACCTGACAATAAAGAATTTATCCAACGCTTCAAAAACAACACACGTACCGAGATCAAACACGAAATCCATAAAGGATATTACCTAATAAATGTAGAAGCCCGTGAAATAAAAATAGAATACCCAGCGGAATCCCCTTGTCGTAAATCGAATGAAGAAAAAGGGCTTTTATGTAGTGAAACTGATGAAGGCAAAACCGCCACTTTAAGTTTAAAGCAGCGTAAGGCACTCCCTGCCCCTAAACCCCCTAAGAAGGCTAAAACGAAACAACGCGCTAAAGATAAGAGAGCAAAACTCCGCGAACAATTTAAGGGCTTTAAGAAAAAAGTCATTAAAGATGAAGATGTTCCCCCTGGTATGCGAGTGGTGCGTACACCTTTTGGGGATCGCTTAGTGCCTAAGAAAAAATAAATTTGATAGTATTTGGAACATTCTGTTCATTCTAAAATTTTGTAAATTCTGATTCAAACAATTGAAATGCTGCATAAAATAGCAAACTATGTTCTAACATGGTATGCTATTTTTTTCAATCTAAAACTGACTCAAACAATGAGGAATAAAATGTTAGATGCCTACAAACAACACGTTGAAGAACGTGCTAATCAAGGGCTACCGCCCTTAGCTTTAAATGCTTCACAAGTCACCGCCCTGGTTGACTTATTGAAAAATCCTTCAGCCGAAGCGGAAACGTTAGTTGATTTATTAACGCATCGCGTTCCGCCTGGGGTAGATGAAGCCGCTCAAGTCAAAGCCAATTTTTTGGCTGAAGTAGCGAAAGGGCAGGTTAGCTGCGCCTCAATTACCCCAACACGAGCCACTGAATTATTAGGGACCATGTTAGGTGGCTATAACATTCAAGCCCTCATTGATTTGCTTGATAATGACAGCTTAGCACTGGTAGCAGCTAAAGCCCTATCACACACCTTGTTAATGTTTGAAGCCTACAATGATGTGGTAGAAAAAGCGAAAACCAACAAAGTCGCTCAACAAGTTCTAAACGCCTGGGCTGAGGCTGAATGGTTTACCGCTAAACCTGAATTGCCAGAGTCTATAACGGTGACGGTGTTCAAAGTTCCTGGGGAAACCAATACCGATGATTTATCCCCAGCCTCTGAAGCCTGGAGTCGTCCCGATATTCCGCTACATGCGAAAGCAATGCTCATGAATAAAATGGACGGCGCATTGGAATCTATCGACACCCTAAAGCAAAAAGGGCATCCATTAGCCTACGTCGGCGATGTCGTGGGAACCGGTTCATCACGCAAATCGGCTATTAACTCCCTATTATGGTATATCGGGCGAGATATACCTTATGTGCCTAATAAGCGTCAAGGTGGCGTGATTTTAGGGGGCAAACTTGCACCGATCTTTTTTAACACGGCGGAAGATTCGGGTTCATTACCGATAGAATGCGATGTGACGACGCTCAATCATGGTGATGTCATCACGATTTACCCTTATAAAGGGACCATCATCAATGAAAGCGGGAAAGAAATCAGTACTTTTCAACTGCGCCCCGTGACCATGACAGATGAAGTACGCGCCGGTGGGCGTATTCCTTTAATTATTGGACGAAGTCTGACCGATAGGGCACGAACTACCTTAAACTTAGGGGATTCATCCCTGTTTATCCAGCCGGAGCCACCTAAAGATACCGGTAAAGGCTTCACCTTAGCCCAAAAAATCGTAGGTAAAGCCTGTGGTGTTGAAGGTATACGCCCAGGTGCCTACTGCGAACCTAAAACAGTGACAGTCGCCTCACAAGATACCACCGGCAGCATGACACGCGATGAATTAAAAGAATTAGCCTGTATAAAATTTTCCGCCGACTTAGTGATGCAAAGTTTCTGCCATACGGCAGCTTATCCGAAACCGGTTGATGTGAAATTGCACAGCGAATTATCCAATTTCATACAAGTACGCGGCGGTATCTCCCTGCGCCCTGGGGATGGCGTGATTCATTCCTGGATTAATCGTATGGTATTGCCAGATACGGTAGGAACCGGAGCTGACTCCCATACCCGTTTTCCAATAGGCATTAGTTTCCCCGCCGGTTCAGGCTTAGTCGCCTTTGCTGCGGCATTAGGCGTGATGCCAGTAGATATGCCGGAATCAGTGCTCGTTCGTTTTAAGGGCGAAATGCAACCAGGGATGACTTTGCGTGACTTAGTCAATGCCATTCCTTATGTTGCTATCCAAAAGGGTTTATTAACGGTTGAGAAAAAAGGCAAGAAAAATGTCTTTTCCGGGCGATTAATCGAAATTGAAGGCTTACCCGACTTAAAAATAGAACAAGCCTTTGAATTAGCAGATTCCTCAGCGGAACGTTCTGCCAATGCCTGCGTGGTGCGTTTGAATAAAGCCCCGGTGATTGAATACACTAAATCCAATGCTGCATTACTCCGCTCACTGATCGCCAACGGCTATGGTGATAAAGAGACTTTGCAACGACGCATTGATGCAATGGAAGCCTGGCTAAAGAATCCGGTTCTTTTAGAACCTGATGATGATGCAGAATATGCAGACATTGTGGAAATTGATCTCAATGAGCTCAAAGAACCCATCGTCGCCTGCCCTAATGATCCGGATGATGTGAAATTATTATCTGAAGTCGCGGGTACAGAAATTGATGATGTCTTCATCGGCTCTTGCATGACCAATATCGGTCATTATCGTGCAGCCCATAAAATTTTAGAAGGTGGCGAAGCAGTGCCGATTCGTTTATGGATTGCCCCACCAACCCGTATGGATGAACGTCAACTGGTGCAAGAAGGCAAATATTCTGTATTTGGTAAAGTCGGCGCACGAACTGAAATGCCTGGATGTTCCTTGTGCATGGGCAATCAAGCGCGAGTGAAGGATAACGCAACGGTGGTTTCTACTTCCACTCGTAATTTCCCTAATCGCTTAGGTAAAAATGCCAATGTCTATTTAGCTTCAGCCGAATTAGCCGCGGTTTGTGCCAAACTCGGTAAAATTCCAACAGTTGCCGAATATGAGCAACATGTTGCAGCCATTGCACCGCAATCGGATGAAATTTATCGTTATCTCAATTTCCATGAGATTGAAGAATATCAACAGACGGCGTAGTTTAAAATAGTTTTGTGGGCAACGTGGTGTTGCCCACTAAGTACAATGAATTTTAGAGATAAACGAATTAAATTATTGAATTTATTAACTTTTATGTTCAAAAATGAAATTTTACAAAAACTGGGTGTTCAAGATATCACCGCCTTTGAGGTTCCATAATGATTCAAAATAATTTTAAATACTTTGAATTTTTAAAGTCTGAAAAAATTTCCCCAGAAGTGGCTTATCTCGAAGCCAAAAAACAACGCTTAAATACTTTCACCTGAATGCTTCGTTCGATTTATGGTTTGAGTCTATCGTGCAGCCAAAAGTCTTATTATCATGACTGATAATAAAACGCAAAATACGGATAAAAATGCCTTTGATATGATAAATCAACAACAACGTAACTTACTGAAAACATTAAGGATTTCTGCAAAATTAATAGAAGAAGAATCTGTATTGTTAGAGGATAATATGTGAGCCTATCCTACTGTTTGATAATTTGAGCAAGATTGCTAAACTTCAGCAAGGTTTGCAAAAAAATAGTCAAAAAAATCAATTACTTGGTGATAAAATTGCTGATATTGGCTTTGAGGGAATTACTTATAATCCACATAAAAAGCAGTTGACTTAAATCATGCTGTGGCGATATAATCACATTCATACCAATAACATCAAATTGTGATTATATAAGCACATGCTAAAAACACCACGTGAAGCAATTGGCGACCTTTTAAGGGTTGAAAGAAAAAGACGGCAATGTTCTCAGGTTGATGTTGCCAATGCCATCGGCACTGATCGGTCGATAATCTCTAGGATTGAGAATGGTGTTTATAATGGTACTTTGAAGGTTTATGAGCGTTATATTACCCATATGGGTTTTCATTTGAGTATTGAGAAAACCGTGCCGCAAAGACCACAGTTTGAAGATTTAAAGGACCTGTTTCCTGATGATGAATAATCCACTGCCGGCAATGATTAACCGGCTGAACGTACTGGGTCTTAATCATTCCTTGGGTATATTAACACATGGCAGCATCCATAGTTTTTTATATGATGAAGAGGCATTTCCGGTATCGTTGACTATGGCAGTCCGTTCAGATCCTTATAATTCTGGCAGTCTCCACGCTATTTTTACCCAGAACTTGCCAGAGGGTTATGTCAGGCGTTATATCTCAGACAAGTTAATGCGTTATGGCAAGATTAATGATATGTACCTGTTGGCACTTCAGGGTGATGACGGTATCGGTATTTTGCAATATGAAGCAGGCATTAAACTGCCCGAACCCGAACATATCACTCTTAACGATATTCTGGACTGGGATCAAGCAGCGCCGCTTTTTCCACAACTGCTTGAAACCTATTACCTTCGAGGTATGACATCCGGCGTTCAACCGAAGGTGATGGTACCGGCCTTGCCTGAGCAGCGCACCACAGTCAGACAAAATAAGCTTATTGTGAAAAGCTTTGATGACGAATATCCATTACTGACCGTCAATGAATATGTGTGTATGAATGCCGCGGCAGCTTGTGGCCTCAAACCACCAAAAACTTGGTTATCGAAAAACCTAGAACATTTTATTATCGAGCGTTTTGATCGCTATGGGTCTCAGCGAATGGCTGTTGAAGACTTTTGCGTATTGATGGGAAAGCGGGGCGATAAAAAATACCTATCAAGCTATGAAAGCGTATTAAAGGCCGTAAAACTCTTCACGGGTAACCAGCAACAGGTTGTTGAAGCTTACAAGTTGATCGTATTTAATTGCCTGATTGGCAATGGTGATGCTCATTTGAAAAACTTTGCCTTGCAATACACGCCCGGCAAGCAGGATATAAAACTTTGCCCTGCTTACGATATCACCAACACCTTGCTTTACCCGACGATTGACAACAAAATGGCGTTGAAACTCAACCGCAGCAAAGCGTTTCCGAGCAAAAAAGAATTAATCACTTTTGGTGAAAAATTCAGCATAACAGAAACCGCGACTCTCATTGATAAACTCGCCGATGGGATCAGCGACTACATTAATAAAAGCGACGAAATACACTTACTGGATGGCCTTAAAACAGCTATAGAAAAAGCCCTAGGCAATGCCAAGACGGGGATTTACACCACACAGCAATACCGGCATGATAAAAAACGAAAGTTTGAATAACGCCATCGATGACTTTTACATCACACGCAAGCGGTGATTTGGTTTTAATATGTCGTTTCCAATCTGGTTTTAAAGGAGCCTTCGTGATGGACTAATTGAGCACGAGTAGGGTGTATCGTTGCGCGTCATACACCGAATCGACGAAAAACCATGATGGCGAGATTTGGTGCATGACGCTATCGCTTATACACCCTACGCTTGCTGCCCTTTCTTCTTTAAACCTGGTGCAAGAAAGCAAGATTCACAAGCTGTTAAAAGGGTACGGTAAAAAAGACACGTTTGAAGCCAGCGGTGTTATTGTAAAGGGTAAACATTTTTATGTTGTGTTTGATAATTTGAGCAAGATTGCTAAACTTCAGCAGGGTTTGCCAAAAAATAGTCAAAAAAATCAATTACTTGGTGATAAAATTGCTGATATTAGCTTTGAGGGAATTACTTATAATCCACATAAAAAGCAGTTTTATGTTGTTATTGAGGCGTTAGTTAATGGTAACTATAATAATGCTAAACTGCAAACTTATAGCACAGATTTTCATTTGCAAAGTAGCGATTGGTTAGACTATAACTTCCAAAGTTCTAATAAGGGCTTTGAAGGGCTTATTTATGTTCGTTACCAAGGAAAAGATTTTGTGCTAGGTTTGTGTGAAGGTAATAAGTGTAAAGCGGGCAAAAGTAGTAAAGGTAAGGGCAGAATTCAAGTATACCAACAGCAATCCAAAAAATGGAAATATTGCACCCAACCAAGCGCATTCGTTTCTGGTTGAAAAAAAGTAACCCCAAGTGCAAGCGAGGGGATAAAGGGTTGATACTCCCTAGTCCACAATGTTGAAATGTATACATTTTATGTCCACATGTAGATATTTGTCGATGAAATTGTTATCTGTTGCCTCTGTTCAATTACCCAACTCAGTTAAGTTTATTGATTATGCTGGGATGAATTTGAAAGATTCCAGTTTAGTCGTCGTTTCACAAGAGTCGGCGCAAATATGGATAGGAAGGTAAGCTGATTTATTGTAATGTTGAAGGAGTCGCTTGGCTGAATGATAAACAGCTTGTAACTGTTACAGATAAAATGAAAAAGAAAAAGCAACCTAAACGCTGTGCTAAAAAAGAGCAATCAATACAGATTTTTGAGTTGCCGTAAGGAATGAGAATTAAAGTCACAAACTAAAGCTGTCAGATTTTAAAAATCTGTCAGGTTTGGCTTACCACCAACACAACGAATAGATGAAAAAAATACCGTTATGCCAGAAACATTATTTATTGCTGATTTACATCTTGATTCCAAGAAGCCTTTTTTTATTGAGCTATGTTTAGACTTTTTAGCTGGACGCGCTCGGCAAGCTGATGCTTTATATATTTTAGGTGATCTTTTTGAAGTTTGGTTAGGGGATGATAATGATGAACCCGCTTATAAGCCAGTGCTGGCGGCTTTACATAACTTAACTCAGAGTGGTATCCCTGTCTTTATTATGCACGGCAATCGGGATTTTTTGCTCGGCTCAGATTTTTTGAAAACCACCGGTTGTCAGTTTATTGAAGATCCTTATGTTATGGATTTATATGCGAAACCTACTTTGCTTATGCACGGTGATACGCTTTGTACATTGGATACAGATTATCAATCATTTCGTCGCCAAATGCGTAATCCCAGTTGGCAGCGGCATTTTCTTGAACAGCCCTTGGCGGAGCGGCGCAAACTGGCTACACAAACTCGAACGATTAGTCAAGCTAGGACACAAATGACGACTAAATACATGATGGATGTCACGACAGAAGCAGTCAGGGCAGTTCTTGAAAAATATGGTGTTTACCAATTAATTCATGGGCATATACACCGCCCTGGCATTTATGACGAGTGTATTTATAATAAAATGGCTCTTCGTCGAGTGCTTGGTGAATGGCGTGATGAGGAAGTCATTATACTGAGTTGTCATCCTGAATATTGTCAATTCATTGATTTATTAAAGAATAACGAGTGATTATCTTACTACTATTTATAATAATGACAGCGGTTGTGAAATGGCTTATGATTCCAATCAAGATATTGTGCATGTCCCTTGCCTTAATTATTCAGATAGCACATACTGGGTAGATTTTAAGGTGCGACAGGAAGTGTCATTTATTATAGAACTAATAGATTTTTGTACAGAATTATAATTGTAGGGCGAAGCGACGTGTTCGCCCTCATAACACTTCAATAAATCCGATTTGTGAAAAAAATCGGATTTATACTGATTCTAAAAAATGTTAAAAGACTTGTCCCTACTATATTGACAGAAAATACAGGAGTAAATAATGAAAGCAGGACTAATGATGGTGTTTATTTTCGCCGCGCTAGGCCTTGCGCCGGCAGGATTACGTGCTGAAAATGTGGGGAATATTAAATGTTTGAATTGCCACAAACGAGCCACCCCCAATGTAGTCATGGATTGGAAATTTAGTAAACACAGTAGTGAAGGCATTACCTGTGCACATTGCCACGGACTTGAACACACCTCTTCAAAAGACAGTGAAAAGGCTAAACTGCCGCAACCGTCTACTTGTGCTAAGTGCCATGAGGAGCAAGTCGCCCAATTTCGGCGTGGCAAACACGCTATCAGTTGGGCTGCTATGAAGGCCATGCCCACCACCCACATGTTACCGATGGCATTAACTAAAGGTAGCAGAGGTTGTGGAAGTTGTCATAAGATAGGTGAAAAATCGCCTGAAGAAGTCGCAAAGCTGAAAGCAGAAGGCTCAGGCTATGGTCACGCCGCTTGTGATTCTTGTCACACCCGACATGCTTTTTCTAAAGTTGAAGCCTTGCAACCCCAAGCATGTCAAACTTGCCACATGGGTTTTGATCATCCTCAGTGGGAAATGTATTCCACTTCTAAACACGGTGTGCGTGGTCTGCTAAAACAAAGCGGGGTGTTACCCAAAACCGCCTCAGGTCCGGTATGTCAAACCTGCCACATGCAGGACGGCGACCACGAGGTGCGTACACCATGGGGATATCTAGCAGTGCGTTTGCCATTGCCAGAAGATGAGGAATGGCGTAAGGATCAAACAACCATTCTTCAAGCGTTAGGTGTTTTGGACACAGAAGGCAATCCCACAGCTCGCTTAGAAATTTTCAAAGCCGCTGACGTGGCGCGTTTAACCCAGGAAGCCTTTGACATAGAACGGGAGAAACTTTTAGATACATGTACCCAGTGTCATTCTGAAAGATTTGCTAGTGGTGAACTGGCTAAAGGCGACGAATTAATTAAAAAAGCTGATCACCTGTTGGCAGAAGCCATCCTGATTATTGCAAGCTTGTATCAGGATGGGATTCTTGATAAACCAGAAAGTTATACGAATGCTTTTCCTGACTTGCTGACGTTCCACGATGCACCCCGTCCCATTGAACAAAGGCTGTTCCTTATGCACCTGGAACATCGTATGCGAACTTTTCAGGGTGCTTTCCATGCTAACCCAGATTATGCACTATGGTATGGGTGGAGCAAAATGGTCCAAGATTTGACGGCAATCCAAGAAATGGCTGAAGAACTGCGGGAGAAGGCAAGAAACACAGGAGAACATTGTGAAAAAAGTGACACAGTCACCTATACTGAAGTTGCTAAACCGACGAATCAATCACTTAAGTGAGGAGTAATGATGATGCGTACCTTTATGTTCGTTGTAGTAGCTATATTGGCGGGCGCAGCGAGTGCCGCAGAACGCTCTGCCAGCATGTTGAGTTATGCTTGTGCCGGTTGCCACGGCACAGCAGGAGCGAGTGCCGGTGATAGTCTGCCAATTCTAGCCGGACTACCCAGAGAATATTTATCTAATATCATGCTTCAGTATAAAAATGGAGAACGCTATTCTACGATTATGGGTAGAATTGCACGGGGTTACAGCGATGCGGAAATTGATGCCATGGCCATTTTCTTTGAAAAACAGAAGTGGGTATCGGCTGTTTCTCAACTTGACCCGAAAATGATCGCACGCGGTAAAGAACTTCATGAACAAAAATGTGTCCGATGTCATTTAGGCAATGGACAATATACGGAATACCTCCTGCCCCGTATTGGAGGTCAGTGGTCAGATTATCTAACGATTTATCTGAAAAATGTCAATACATCTGAATTTAAACAACCACAACCTCAGTTGATGAAAGAATCGCTTTCACTCCTGACGGACGAAGAATTGGCAGCACTGGCCCAATTTTATGCGGCTCAACAATAAAGGTGGAGGTTTCTTTATGTCGAATATTACCCGTAGAAACTTTATCAAAGTGATTAGTAGCAGTGTGGCAGTAGCCGGTTTAGCCGGCTTTCATGAGATTGGTCTGGGAAGCAGTTCCGGGCGCGTGGTGGTAGTTGGCGGTGGCTACGGCGGTGCCACAGCAGCCAAGTATTTGCGCCTAATTGATCCAAATATTCATGTTACCCTGATTGAAAAAAATGCGCAATATGTGTCCTGCCCTATGAGCAACGAAGTCATTAGCGGGGTGCGCGATATTAATTCGCTTAAAGTATCTTACAGCACCCTTGGCACACGTTACGGCATTAATGTAGTACAGGCACAGGTAACAGAAATTGATCCGGTCAAGAAAAATGTACGCACTGCCAATGGACAAGATTTTCAGTATGACCGCCTGATCGTATCGCCAGGCATAGATTTTCGCTGGAATGCTATTGATGGCTATGATCGCAATGCTGTGGAAATAATGCCACACGCTTGGCGAGCTGGGCCGCAAACCTTATTATTGCGGCATCAATTAGAAGCGATGAAAGATGGCGGGGTGGTCATTATTGTTGCACCACCAGGCCCTTTTAAGTGCCCCCCTGGTCCTTATGAACGGGCTTCGCTGATTGCCTACTATCTCAAACAACATAAGCCCAGATCTAAAATACTGATTTTGGATTATAAAGATAAGTTTTCCAAACAGGCTTTGTTTGAACAAGGGTGGGCACAACATTATCCTGGTATGATTACCTGGATCGCCGGTTCTATGGACGGTCATGTCAACCGGGTAGCACCGTATAACATGAAGGTATTCACAGATTTTGAAGAATATAAAGGTGATGTGATCAATGTTATTCCACCACAGCAAGCAGGGGAAATTGCTCGCCGTACTGGGTTGGCGGATAAAAGCGGTTGGTGTCCGGTTAATCAAAAAACATTTGAATCCAAGCTTTACAAAGAGGTGCATGTGATTGGTGATGCGAGTATTGCGGGGAAAATGCCTAAATCTGCTTATGCGGCAAATTCTCAGGGCAAGGTGTGCGCCGCTGCGGTTGCAGCCCTGATAAATGGCAAGGTAGTTGAGGAACCTTCTTATATCAATACCTGTTATAGCCTTGTTACGCCCAAGCATGGTATTTCCGTAGCCGCTGTGTACGAATTGAATGATAAAGGGAGAATTGTGGAGATAGAAGAGGCAGGTGACCCTTCCCCAATAGAGGCTTCCCCCTGGCAACGAGAAATGGAAGCCAGGTACGCGCATAGCTTCCTCATTAATATTATGTCGGATACATTTGGCTAGTGTCTGAACGGTAATTTTTATGGAAATTACAAGTCTTACTGACTTATTTTTATTAATCTAGGTAATAGGAATATGATTAATATTTAAGATTAATATTTAAATTAAGATTAGTAAATATGAATATACGTCAAAAAATTGGACAATCTCAACGTTGGGTGATCAAAATAGGGAGTGCCTTGCTGACAGATGAGGGACGCGGTTTAAATAAAGCGGCTATTAAAAATTGGGTGGCACAAATGGTAGCCCTACATCAACGCAATGTCGAATTAGTATTAGTGTCTTCTGGTGCGGTTGCAGAAGGTATAAAACGCTTAAAATTTCCAAAACGCCCCACAGCTTTGTACCAATTACAAGCGGCAGCGGCAGTTGGGCAAATGGGTATGATACAAGCTTATGAATCATTTTTTCAAAAACATGCTCTGCACACAGCCCAAATTTTGTTAACCCATGAAGACTTAGTCAATCGCCAACGTTATCTCAATGCTCGTAGTACCCTACGTACCCTTATAAATTTAAATGTCGTGCCGGTCGTTAATGAAAACGACACAGTAGCCATTGAAGAAATTCGCTTTGGTGATAATGACACGTTAGCCGGTTTAGTGGCTAATCTAATAGAAGCCGATGTGTTAGTGATACTCACGGATCAAGCAGGTTTATATGAACGTGATCCTCGGATTGATCCGACGGCGACTTTGATTGAAGAAGGTTATGCAAATGATCCCCGTTTATTTGCTATGGCTGGTGATACTGGTGGTACATTGGGGCGAGGCGGTATGTTGACTAAACTAAGGGCCGCAACTTTAGCGGCTCGTTCCGGGACCGCGACGTTGCTAACATCGGGTTGTATTCCAGATGTATTATTAAAAATTGCCGCTGGGAAAAAGATAGGCACATTATTATTACCCGCCCAAGCACCGCTGGCGGCACGTAAACAATGGCTTGCTTCGCATCTTAAAATGCGTGGTCGTTTATACTTAGATGAAGGGGCGGTTAAGGTATTACGCCATGCTGGTAAAAGTCTATTACCAGTTGGAGTGACTCGTGCTGAAGGTCAATTTGGACGGGGCGAAATGGTTGCTTGCCTTAACCAGGCGGGGCAAAAAGTCGCGTATGGTTTAGTCAATTATAATGCATTGGAAACCTCAAAAATTTTAGGTCATCCTAGTCATCAAATTGTAAAAATCCTGGGTTATGTGAACGATCCGGCGTTAGTTCACCGGGATAATTTGGTGTTAGTGTAGTTAATGGTAAAGTTGGAGTCCAAAGTTTTAGCTTTGTCTTATGCAAACCTGAAAGTTTTGAACTCCAACCGGTTGCTTTTACCATTTTTTAATCAACAAGATTAGTCAATCAAAAAATTACTTTTCATCAGAATGAGGTATTATTCTCACTTTTCCTGACGAAAGCGTTTCTTGATGGAAATTGAAATGACTTTTTTGTTGGCTAATCAATTCCAAAAGTGTTTCAACATGTGATAATCGATTGGCATTGGTTTCAATGCCGTGTGCGTTTTTTTCAATAACACGTTTGACACAATCTTCTTTAGAATTTACCAATTCCGAGGTTCCAAAAATTTCAAAAATCTTGAGTGCAACCTGTAATCGAATCTCAATAGGTGTCTCGTAATCCACCATGAGGGTCTTGAGGCTTTGTAATGCCGTACTAACAATATCTTCTATCTCTTCTTGAGAAACTCTACCATTTTTTAATACTTTTTGTTGTTTTAACATGTTTAATTTCTTCTAACTCACTATGTAGGTATACTGCACGCAGATACCATTTAAACTTTTGTGATGACTACTCATGAAATAAATTAATATCGCATAGCTTTGAACCGAAGTTTCAAAGCTGAAAAACTAGCAAAAGTCTGTTTCGTTACTCCTAAAAGAGACTTCAATCCGACTAACTAAATTATTGGTATTTTAGCACAAACAGATTATAACGGCCTGAAATAAAATCTCGTTTCTTGCTGTCCGAACTATTGGTACTGGTTAATATGATGTTATAGTTACCACAGCTTCCTGCTGTGGCTATTCACATTCAAGCCCTATTGGGTGTTGAAACAAGTTCACTTGTTTTGATTTTTTAAGGCTAAAATATTTTCACTTGCGTTTAAATTTTTAGTGTATCAAGAGCAAGCAATTTTTGGGTGAGAATTTGCGATAATTTATACATTTCAGTTATCGCTATTTTGGCATTTTTTTCGGGACAGGCTTTTTCCAATGCTTTTTTGCTTACTGTATGAAATTGTTCATGGGGTTCAAATAAGCTATCAAAAATTTTTTGGGCTTCCCTACTCTGTTCTAGGGTAGCCACTTCATTCGCCCCCTCACCATAAAGCCATTGCCCTAATTTACATTCATGATGATGGGTACCGTAAAAATCTCCTTTTCCTTCTAAGGTTGCTTCAATTTTTTTCAAATATTGAATGTGATCATTAAGACGCATTAGAAAAAAGGCTTTGCTTGGCATAATGAATTACCCTTTTTTTCAGTTTTCATTTAAACCGGGGTCCAAAGAATATAATAAAGCTTGCATTAACAATGACACATCTTTTTTAGAACGCGCATCAACATCAAAAACTGGCGGATTCAGATTAAAAAGGCTTAATGCTTGATGATAGTCAACAATCTTGGGTGTAGAACTGATATCCATACGAGTGACACCAATGGCGACTTTGGTTTTTTTAATAAAGTCGGCAAAGCTTTTTAGAAAAAAGCGCATATCTTCTAAAGGATCAGTGCGAACATTATCTATCAGCAGAATAAGCCCAATTCCTCCTTCCGTTAAGATATCCCACATAAAATCAAAGCGTTCTTGTCCAGGCGTGCCATACAAATGAATTTTTTCTTGACTACTTAGTTTAATTATACCATAATCCAAACCGACTGTAATAGTCTGTTTGTGTTGGTGGCTTGGATCACGCTTGGTAGCTTTTGCTTCAGTGACAATCACAGGCGTATCACTTAGTACTGAGATTGCTGTCGTTTTACCTGCACCAGGGGGACCTGTAAAAATAAGTTTATAACTTTTCATAATGAAAACTAATCATTGTTAAGCACGTAATCGCGCTAAAAACCGTTGGAATAAACTTCGTTTGGCATTAGGCTTTTGGTCTGAGGCTTGCCGTGAAGAAATGCGTGACTTAAGTCGTCTATCTACAAACGCTAATTTGAGCGTACTAGCAGCACTAAAAAAGGTGAACACATAACGTTGTGGAATGGCTAAGATTTGACTGGTTTCTAGTAATGAGCAAGGATTTTCCATCCACAGGGCTGAAATTTTTAAAGCATAAGGTGTGACAATCAAGCGCGTAAAGTTGGGCCAATATAATAACAGGATGGGTTTATGTAAATCAGTCCCTTTAGGTACACGCCCGCGCGCCGTCCACAGGGCTATTTGCCATAAAAAGTTATCTAACGGTTGAGAAAGTAGCTGATGTTTGCTTATATACTTTTCCAATTCTGTTTCGCTTAAAGTTGTCATGCGTAAATGACCATGTGACAATGGCAATAAAGTCATGGTTCGTAGTTTGTTATCACTTGATTGACAGGTACAAAAAATTTTATTTTGTTGATAGAGTAATACAATCGGTATGTACAAACCTTCAATCAAGATACCGCCGTTTTCAAATTGTTGACTGACAACGGCGGCTTTTTCAAAAAAACTTTGTAGATAGTGACTGGGTTCATAATAAACTTTTTCAATTTCTTCAAATTTGTCGGGATTAATATCCTGAGCATAGCCGCAATATTGATGTAAAATTTCTTCTTCTTCAATGGCGGCGATTTCCATTGCTAATTTAGCATCGCGGGGACCCTGCGATAATTTATCAGTCACTTGAGTAGGACTTGTTTCTACGGGTTTTGAAAAGAGTGCTTCCTCCGACAATAGTTTGAGCTTTTTCAGGGATTTGATTAATTTATCAACTTCAATCGGTTTTTTAACATAAACCGTGCCTGCAATATCTTTATCATCAAGAGATAAGATAATAATGGGTAATTGTGAATAAAGTCTTTGATATTCTTTCCAAAAATTTTGGCCATCTAAACTATCTAGGTCAAAAATACCCGCTTGGGCAGATTGAATATCTTTAACCAGGACATAATCACCTTTACCAGGACCATTAAATACCATTTCAAGAATTTTTAGTGTCCGTTGGTCCATTCCAAAAGCGGCGATATTGATAAATTTCTGAGGTTGATTTTTCATAATAATCTAGGAGTGGGAATTGGGAATCGGGATTTAAAATTAGGTTCAAAATTAAACGCCGATAATGCCGATATTTCCAAGTAAGTAATTTAAAAAAACCTGTCAGGTCTTGAATACCTGACAGGTTTTGTGAAACGATCCCCTATTTCCAATTAATTCATCCCATCCAAATCTAATAATTTATTGGTCAACGTGTTAGAAAGTACATGCAATTGAGTGAAAATAGCTTGAGCACCCGCTTCGTCTCCAGCCAGTTTTTTGTCTAGTGCCTCATTACCCAGAATATGAAATTGCTCGTGGGGTCCAAGCAAACTTTCAAACACCTCTTTGGCTTTACTGTTTTCCATCGCACCAACTTCTGTTAGCCCTTCATCATAGAGCCATTGCCCTAATTTACAGTTTTTGTGGGTGCTCCCCGAAAAATCTTCTTCCCCTTTCAGTGCCACGTCCATTTTTTTCAGATATTGAATATGATCATTGAGACGCTTCATAAAAAAAGCTTTTTTAGCCATCCCGATACCTCGCTTTGGATTGATTGATTGAGATTCTGCACATACTTACATTATTTTACTAATGGCATCAGCAGCACGTTTCACATCCAAAAAGATCAGGCCCAGTTTGGCTGAAGCAGTTGTAACAACCGTGACGACAGTATTCGGTCCTGCATGGGTCATCAATACATAACCTTGAGCACCTTTGACCAACACTTGTTCTAAATCACCTCGTCCTAATTCTTGTGAGGTGCGTTCACCTAAAGAAAGCATGGCGGCTGCCATTGCACCAACACGATCTTCGTCCATATCACTAGAAAGAATGGAAGCCATAACCAACCCATCTGTAGAAATGGTCGCTGAAGCTTGTATATCTGCTGAGGTACCATTGAGTTCGCTCAAGATGGATTTAAGCATTTCTTCACGCATTTTTGTGTACTCCTGTATCAGTTATCAGTTATCAGTTATCATGACTTTTTTTAACTGTCGGTGGGCAAAAAAAAAAAGACTTTGCCCACCCTACGTAACATGCCATATTTAAGCAGTTTAAAGTATAACCCGAGTTTTTCCAAAAAACGGGATTTCTAAAATCTGGCATAAACCATTAACTATTAACCATTATACTCACTCGGTGCTGACCAATTCAAAACACACCTCACCTTCTACATTTTCAATAATGTTTAGAGCATAGCCAGTATGAGCTAATTGTTTAACAGCTTGATAAAGCCCAATACCAAATCCGTCGCGTGACGGTACAGGTTGAGTAAGCAACTGATTAGCAATTTCGGCTTGTATCGGACTACCATTATCGCACACTGTCAACAGTAAACGACGTTTATTAATATCTAGCATCACCTGGATCTGTAATTCAGGTTCACGTTTGCGTTTCATCAGCGCGTTTTGTAAAAGATTTTCTGACACATTATCAAATAAATCTTCTGGAATAAGAACCGTTTCATTTTCTAATTGGCTGGAAAAGTCAATTTTACTTTTACGATAACGCGCTTTTATATTTTCCCACCACAAGGTTACCGGGATATGTGAATAAGAAAACTCAGCCGGTTTTTGTAATTTATCTAAGGTACGCTTTAAACGTTGAGTCAAATGAGGCATTTGACCTTGTAGGAGACGTTGGGTCTCACCAAAATTAGTCGAAGGGTAGCTTTCTATTACCGATGTGATTGCATGTAAAGATTGTAACAAGTTTTTAATGTCATGGGTTAATTTAGCCCCTGTTTCGTGAATGGCTTGTAAATGTGCCTGTTGAGCAAAGGCAGCTTCACGGCGTTTAGCTTGGTGAAAATGTTCTAATAACTGTATTAATATTTTGATCTGAAAATAATGGGTACCACTGATACGATAATGGGCATAAACCGTAATTTCAATAGATTGCACGATAATAATGACTTTTTGTTGGTCTTGAAGACCAAAATTATCTTCACCATACTGGGAATGCCAAGCGATACCCGATATCCAAGGTATTGTTGCTAACTGTTCAAAACCGGCGCGTAGAAATTCTTGCGGCGTTAAATTCTTATAATTGCTTGGCTGGGCGAGATGCTCTAACCATTGCTCAAAAGCATTGCCAATGTTATATAAATGTCGTGTCCACAAGGGATCAACGCCTTGTTCCCCTGCAAAAATGACCCATAACCAACTCACGGTTAAAATAAAAACAATTAATCCCAAAGACATTTGAAAAAAAGCCAGTGGCATGATTGTTTTACCTTGAGATATAATAACTAAACTGCCCAAAGCCATAATAATCATGATCATTGAAACTGTTAAACCATGAAAAAAATCAACATGATAACGATGTTCTTGCTCTTTATCGGTAGAAATAAATAAAAATGTGAATGGTATACCTAAAAGTAAATATTGGGGCCATAACCAAATATCTGGAGAAAATTGGTAAAGTAAAGCCACTTCTTCTATAAAAAATAATTGAGGCAAATTGACGATAAACAATTCTAAACTCAAAAAAAGGATAGCTGCCATATTGACCATTTTATCCAGGGGTTTGACTAAATCACGTCCGCCCATTAAACCAAGCAACACGCAAAGCCAAAGGGTAATCAACCAAATATGAGGAAACACAATAAAAATAGCAATAACTATGCCAAGTAAAATAATTTCCCGAAGATGGTATAAATCAAATCGACTCCATAAAGGTTGCCATAAGATAAAAACACCAAAATGAATGAGCAACACAACGCGCAGCCATAGTTCAGACCATGGTTTCGAGGTTGAAAAATCCCACCATAGTATAATATGTAAGGTAATTAATACTAAACCCAGCCAACGATGTTCATGTTTAGGGGAAATAAATGGATTTGAATGATGAAGCATGGTTATTTTTGATAATTGTGAATTGTGAATTTATAATTATAACCAGTCTGATAACTGATAACTGATAAATGAAATGATGAAACAAATTTTCACCCTGGCTACTTTAGTTACACTGGAAGCCCTACGCACCCGCTTTTTTTTCGTTATTATCTTATGGCTACTAACTGGTTTTGGATTAGCCCTATTTATAGGGCAAATTACAGTTATTGAAACAACTGCTTATCAAAGTAGCCTATTAGCCGCTTTTTTACGTTTAAGTGCCGTGTACGTTGTGAGCTTGTTTGTCATCACCAGTATGGTACATGAATTTCATGATAAATCAATTTATTTATGGTTATCTTTATCCATACATCGAGCAACGTATTTTCTGGGCAAATTCAGCGGATTCATGGTCATTGCATTTATTACTGCGATTTTGTTTGGTAGTGCTTTGCTTTTGTTTGTTCCTTACCTACAAGTCGGATTATGGACACTATCCTTACTTTGTGAATTGTTTATTATCATCGCTGTAAGCCTATTATGTGTACTCACTTTCCATCATACCGTTCAAGCATTTAGTGCCGTATTAGGATTTTATATTTTGGCTCGAAGTATCGGTGCCATGCAATTGATGACGCAAGGACCACTGAATAACCCTCAATCCTGGATAGACCCATTTATTTATGGATTCATTAATTTACTGGCTATGCTATTACCCAACTTAGATCGTTTTACCCAATCACAATGGATAATCTCCCATACAGGTTCTATGGATAATTTACTAGAAATGATTATACAAACGATAATTTATGTCATATTGCTAATCGCAATGAGTTTATTTGACCTCTATAGAAAAAATTTATGATTCAAAAACAACGTTCTATTCGTAGCCTCCCCAAAAGGGTAATAGGTTTATTAATTTTAAGCTTGTGCCTACAAATCACTTGGCATCATCAGTTACCACCATCACAAGCAAAAATACAACCATTAACTTCGCCCCCTAAACTTGAACTACTCCAACTCTTTAGTTTAGGTGATCCTATCGTCAGTGCCAAAATACTTATGTTGTGGCTTCAAGCCTTTGATACTCAAAAAGGACAATTTCTTTCTTATCAACAACTTGATTACAATGCTTTACAACAATGGCTGGAACAAATTTTGCTTTTAGATCCGCAAAGTCAATATCCACTATCAGCAGCCAGTTACTCCTATTCTATGGTTCGCGATCCCCATAAAAAACGGCAAATATTGGAATTTATTTATCAACAATTTTTTATTGATCCAGCCACCCGTTGGCGCTGGTTAGCTCATGCGACAATATTAGCTAAACATCGTTTAAAAGATTTGCCTTTGGCCCTAAAATATGCAGAAGCTATCGCCGCTCATGCTACTCCAGACATGCCCTATTGGACACAAGAAATGCGTATATTTATTTTAGAGGAGATGGGAGAATTAGAACGGGTGCGTTTAATTATTGGTGGTATGCTTGCCAATGGGCAAATTACGGGTTCTAACGAAATGAAATTTCTGAGTGATAAATTGCTGACTTTGGAAGGTAACAAATAAAGTAAGGTTAGTCAATCTGATTGAAGTCAGCTTTAGCAGACTTTAGCTTTTAGCCTTGAAATTTATTTCAAGGCTAAAAAAATTAAATTTTTTCGACGCTGAGTATAAACAATATTGAAAAATTTTGCATTTACGTTATAATTATTAGTATAGGTAAATATAAATAACAAGCCTGTTATAAATTAACTCAGGAATTCACAAAAAAATAATATACCCGTTAGGAGTAATTTAACAGAACATGTTATTTAAAAAAGGAGACTGAAATGAAAAAACAAGCTGGATTTACACTGGTAGAAATCGCCATTGTCATGGTGATTATTGGTTTGCTCTTGGGCGGTGTTCTTAAAGGAAGAGGGCTAATTGTCAGTGCTAAAATTAGAAATATTGAAAATGAATTTAATGGATTATCAGCTGCGGTTTATAGCTATCAAGACCGTTATCTCGTTTTGCCTGGAGATGATGATAGGGCAAATAGATTTACTGATATAGCTAGTCCCTGTACGACTGACTGTGGCGACCGCAACGGTATAATTGGGGGTGATTTTAATTCAACAACAGATACAGACGAATCTCGTCTATTTTGGTTGCACCTACGCAATGCTGGATTAATCAAAGGAGCAAAAACCGACAAAACCCAACCTCTTAATAGATTTAATGGACAAATTGGGGTAGCCACCGGGACTGGGACGGCAATAGCTGATGTGACAATTCAAAGAGAATTTATTGGATTTACCAGAATTCCTCAAGAAGTTGCTAGATCATTAGATGAGCGAGGCGATGATGGTTTATCTGCATCTGGCAGTATTAAAGGACTTAAAAACGATGGAAGCACTTCAGCAGGCGATTATGTGACTGATGAACTCTATCACTTATACTTTTCTATGTAATTTTCACTTTATAAAACCTACGGGGTTTCAAACCCGCAGGTTCAACATCAAAAATGATGCACCCAATTCTTAACTAAGCTTCCCATTGATGGAAGGCTTTTTTTAAATTGGGTTACATTCTGTCGCCTGGGGCCCTTTGGGACCCATGGTTGATTCAAACTCGACCTGTTGTCCTTCTGCTAGAGTCTTAAATCCCTCTTTCTGGATGGTGGAAAAGTGAACAAATACGTCCTTGCTGCCATCTTCGGGTGAAATAAAACCAAAACCTCTGGTTTCATTAAACCACTTAACGGTACCTTTTTGCATACCAATTTAACCTCATTATGTCAATATGTCAATCTAAAACCAACTTTTTAAGTTGGATAAATCACTAAATAAAAAAAATCTGAAATAAGACTTTAAATAAAAAATAAATTTTATCAGGTTTTATTCCAATGTGTGCATTGTCACGTTATTTGATTAAAATATCACTTAACATCACAACAAGATCGCAATTCTGTTATTAAGTATTAATATCTATAAACTTACTGAGCACGATCAAATTTTCTGATTTTTAGAAAGCGATAGAGTCAAACAAGTTTTTGAAATCTGTCTGCTCTAAAATCCGAAATTTTGACCGTTTTCTGAACATCTATATATAGTAAACGTTAATACATCCAAACACGGGAACGATCAACCCATTATCCCTTCGCTATAACTTTCATTGTTATACATAAGTACTTAAGCAGTTGATTTTAAAGTCGTTTTTTTGTATCCACCCAGAGTGAAACGAACCGACAGAACTCCCAAATAAGAACTTATTCAAACCTCATTTCTTAAGGGTTACTTTGCTGACTTTTTTAATGTGCTAAGCTAACCACCCTCAAGCTTTTTTGATTATACTTTACTTTTATAAAAATGTAAAGCTTTTTTAAGTGAAGATTATAAATATTTTATACCTCAACAAAAAAATATCCTTTGCCAAGTTTAATTTTTAACTATCGTTTTTTAGATAATTTATCAACCGGGCATCTATAAAGGATTGCGGAAGCCCTGAATACTTAGCCTTATTCTTTAGAAATCAATTTCGCTACCAAATATTCACGATTAAGACGGGCAATATGGCTTAAAGGAATACTTTTTGGACATTCAAAAGAACACGCACCGGTATTAGTACAAGCCCCAAAGCCTTCTTTATCCATTTGAGCCACCATTTTTTTTACCCTGGATTGTTTTTCTATCTGACCTTGTGGTAACAGGGCTAAATGTGACACTTTGGCTGCAATGAAGAGCATAGCAGAAGCATTTTGACAGGCTGCCACGCAGGCACCGCAGCCAATACAGTCTGCTGCTTCAAAAGCTTCCTTTACGTTTTCATTGGAAATCGGTATGCTATTAGCATCGGGAGCGGAACCCGTATTGACTGAAATATAGCCACCCGCCTGAATAATTCTATCAAAAGCGGACCTATCAACTATCAAATCTCTAATCACCGGAAAAGGTTGAGCACGCCAAGGCTCTATATAAATAGTATCTCCATCTTTGAAAGAACGGAGATGCAATTGACAAGCACTAATCGCTTGCTCTGGACCGTGTGGTCGACCATTAATATACAAACTACACATCCCACAAATACCTTCACGGCAATCATGATCAAAGGCTACCGGTTCATCGCCCTTTTTTAGTAACTTTTCATTCAAAATATCCAGCATTTCAAGAAAAGATAATTCTGGAATAATATCATTTAGGGTGTAATCTACCATTTTGCCAGGCGTATTGCTATTTTTTTGTCGCCAAATTTTTAGATGTATTTTCATGTTCTTTATTTTATTTATTAACCATGATATAATAACTGAACTTATGCGCAGAAATAGAGATATTCAGATAATTTTTTTCAAAAAGTGTTGTGCTCAATTTTTTAGCTCGAAGCATCTTGGCGTGAAATTAAAAAGGCTTCAAATTTTTATGACTTTATATCAAATCATTATTTCATTCGTTTTTATTTTTGCAATGAGCATAGGAGCAGCTAGTGATGAATCATCTACTTCATTATTTGCTATTGGTAAATATGCACAAAGCAAAACCAACGAATATACTAATAATCTTAAATTAAGTAAGATTTTAACAATTCCTGGTGCAGATGAGTTAGAAATTACCATTACAGGTTCGATTGAAAAATGCTGTCAATCCGATAAAGTGACTCATAAATGTTGTGATTATTTAACCATTTTCGATCACAATAACCATGAAATAGGTAAATATAGTGGGAATATTAACAAAAAATTCACGGTACCAGGGGCATCCATCCGTGTCACTTTTAAATCAGATAACCGAACAACTGATAAAGGTGTGCTAGTATCAATTTCTGAACGCTTACCAGCCAGTGTGTTTAATGAAATAAAAACCCAATTATTGGAAACCACGGAAAATATTTTAAAACAGGGTACCAAAGAAGCTTATCTCAAAATCGGTGAAAATTTGCAGTTATTTAAAACCTTACATGCAAAAATAACCAAAACACAAAATATTGATAGTATTATAAACGAAGTGACAGCAGCATTAATTAGTATTGCACGAACTTATCGGGAAATAGCCACAATGGATGCTAAAATAATAGCAGTTCACCAAATCCAATTTGAGATTTATGCCGGGTTGAAAAATAAAACTTTATACAATATTTCAAAACTTGAAAAAAAGAAACAGGTTTATCTATCTAAGCTTGATGAAGTTCAAACCCAGTTAACCCGCATTGAAAATACGCTGGAAAAACAAAAGGCGCAGTTTTCTATTGATGGTTATAAAAACATTGTGCAATCTCTTTACGCTCAACAAGTGATTTGGACTAAATTTTATGAAGTACAAGAAAACCTGGAAACCAAACTTCACAGCCATTCGCAAAAGATTGAGTTACTTTTGCATATTTTAAATATTAATTCACAAATTTATGAGCAATCAGCTAATGTTGCCCTATTGCGTAAATCGACGGTATTAACATTAAATAACCTTACTAATTCAACTGGATTTAAAAAAATAATTGCTGATATTAGAGTCAGTGAAACTGAAATTAAACAATGGCTGGAACAAATTGAACAAACTGAGTTAATGGTTAATGGTTAATGAAATAGTCAATACAACGCGCAAGCCCTGAGTAGTTACTCACCATTAATCATTAACCAAGGCAGGCACTATGATTCAAAATAAAAAAAAGATTGTTCTTTTAGTAGTTGCTATATTCCTTTTTTTCATTATGACTGTGATTTTCTTATTGTTTCAGAAATTTTTGCCTGATTCTACTAGTGGCATTTCAGAAAAACAAATAACGATCCAGCCTGTTTCTTATGAACTGAACGAATCCCCGCATGAAGAATCTTCTAAAAAATTAGAGTCATCTAAGATGATAAAAAGAGCTGAAGTAGCGGTGCCTAAAAAACAAAAGGAGCCCGAACTACCAGATGTCTATTGGTCTGAATTAAATAAAAATTTACTCGCATTAGAACAAGAACGAACTGCTATTATGACGATGGTTATACCAAAATCATCTCATCCGCAAACGCTGCACAACATAGACTTGACAATAGCAAGTCGTACTCCCAAACATAAGACTCAAGAAAAGTCAAAAACACTGATAAAGCTATCATCGAAAGAACCAGCAGAAATGACTTGGGCTTTGGTAGGGCATCGGTTAATTGAGTTAGAACAAGAGCGAAAGAATACAATTACTTCACTGAGTGTTAAAGTTAATCAAATAGAAAATGTGGAATAGGGAATGGGTAATTCATATCATTTACCAAATCTATTTATTGATCTTCGCTACGCTTCGTTACTACACGACATTTCTTAAATCCGTTGTACTACTATATATATTAAGGAGAACTCTATGACAGCAAAGACTGTTGCTATCTATTCTTGGATGAGTGTACCAGTATTGGCTGGCACTTTATTAATGAGTGGCTGTGGAAATGCACTAAAACCTCCAACGGACAAAGTTGCCAACGCTGAATTGGCAATAAGTCGAGCGCAAGATGGCAATGCTCAAACATACGCGCCGATAGAACTACGCCAAGCTGAAGATCATTTGCAAAAAGCTAAAGCCGCTATACAGGCTGAAGAGTATAAACAAGCAAAACATTTTGCCGAAAAAGCTTTGCTTGATGCAACACTAGCAGAATCTAAGGCGGAGTCTGAAACGGCGCGTCAGGCTGCCAAAGAAATGCGTGAAAGCATTGACACACTTCGTCAAGAAACTAACCGCTAATCACTGAAATCAACTAGGAGGACACAATGAGAAAAACGGGTATTCATCAGAGTTATTTTATCAAAACACTGGCTATCAGCATGACAGTTAGTAGCTTAATTACAGGTTGTAGTGGCGTTCCAGAAAAGGATATTATCCTTAAAGATGCCCGTGACGCTTACGCTGAAGCAAAAGCTAACCCCCATACAACGAATGTGGAAGCTATGTATGATGCGTCACAAGCCTTAGAAAAGGCTGAAAAGGCTGAAGATGCTGAAAAAATGACACATTTAGCCTACTTGGCTCAAAAGCAAGCTCACATAGCGGTTGCAGTAGCAGAGCGCAAAACGGCTGATACTCAAAGACAAGGGCTGGTTAAAGATAAAGATAGCGTGTTAATTGCAGCGCGTGAACGGCAAATAGTTGCAAAATCGCGTGAAGTCGAAATGGCGACTTTGCAAGCAAGGCGAACTCGCGGTCAATTGCTTGCAGAACAAGCAAAAACTCAGCAATTGCAATCCACAACTCAGCAATTGCAAAAACAACTGGCAGAATTAAAAGGTCGACAAACCGAGCGGGGTTTGGTATTAACCTTAGGTGATGTGTTATTTGAAACAGGTAAGGCAGATTTATTATCAAGTGCCACGCGTAAGATTGAATCGGTGGCGACATTTCTTCGGCAAAATCCTAACCGTAACGTATTAGTAGAAGGGCATACGGATAATCGTGGTAGCGAAGACTATAATCTTGGTTTATCTCAACGGCGTGCAGATTCAGTACGTTTTGCTTTGATACGTAGTAGGATACCTTCCAATAGAATATTGGCGAGGGGGTTTGGCGAAAATAGTTCTATTGCTAGCAATAGCACTGAGCGTGGTCGTCAACAAAATCGTCGGGTTGAAATTACCATTTTAAATGAGGGAGAAATTCTCCGTTAAAATGATTGGGAGGTCTAAAAAACCTTTGTACAGGACAATTTTTTATAATTCATTGTTAGAATCAGAATTTAAATATTTAAGAATTTACAGAATTGAAAACCTCGAAGTTAAAATTCACTTGTCATTCTGACAATTCTGATTCTAACAATAAAAAATGTCCTGTACAAAAATTCCCAATATCATCTCATTATCATCCACACATTGGCTTAGTTCATTCACTCATTGGTTATTTCCTCAAAGCTGTTTTTTATGTGGAGATATAAGCACACAAGTCGTCTGTACAGCCTGTTTAGCCGATTTACCTTATCAAAATGCGGCTTGTATTTACTGTGCTAAACCCTTAAAATCTGAAAAAACAAACTCAGAAATTTGTTATCAATGCCGAAAAGAACTTCCTCCTTATACTCATACTCAAGCCCTATTTTCCTATACCTATCCGGTAAGCACATTGATTCCAGCAGCAAAATTTCAGCAAAATCTTGCCGTACTCAATCTATTAGGATACTTAATGGCACAATTTATGATACTAGAACCACGCCCCGATGTTCTCATTCCTGTGCCACTGCACCCTAAACGCTTACGTCAACGTGGTTATAATCAATCCTTAGAGTTGGCTAAATGCATTACAAAAGAAACGGGTATTCCGTTAGACAATAAAGCTTGTAAGCGTATTAAAAATACAGCACCACAAACCTCCTTAACCAGTTCTCAACAACGCCAAGACAATGTGAAATGCGCATTTCAGATTATAAATATAAAACCCCATTGGCAACATATTATTTTAATTGATGATGTGATGACAACCGGTTCTACCGTCAAAGAGTTAGCTTTAGAGTTTAAAAAAGCAGGTGCGAAACGTGTCGATGTATGGTGTTGTGCGCGTCGATAAACAATATTGATAAATGTTCAACAGGTAGTACTATAAACCTGACAAGTTTTTTCGGGAACTATTTTTTAGCACTACTAATAGCAAAGTAGGAAAGCAAAATGTTGAATTTATATCAAACTTTCAGGAATATCATTATGTCATTACTTTCAATCCCCTCAAACGCTGACAAAAAAAAATACAGCATTTGGCTTAACAATTTTATGTGGTATCGTTTGCGATTGGGTATCATCATTGCTATGATTTCCATATTAACTTTCCTTATTCTTAATTTATCACGTTATCCAAATATTGATTTTTCCTGGTTATATACTAATCTAATGCAAGCAGCCTTTTTATTATTAAGTTTGGCATTATTATATACGCCAGTAGGACATACTCACCCTGGTTTCATTTTACTTCTTTTTTCTTGGTCCATTACATTGGTTCCCCAATATTGCTACTTACAAGTAGGTATAGCTCATTTTGATTTTGTGGCATGGACATTGACATTTCTTGGACAAGCAACCCTATTACATTACCAGTGCTATGGCGATTGCATCTCGTTTCACAATTGGGCGTATTGCTTTGTTTCTTGATACTATTTTTCGGATTTAATTTATCATTTGATACACAAATAGCTCATGCTGACTTTACTTTTCTTTCCCTCTATTTATTCTGGTTCTGTGTGATATGCAATATTTCTGTCTATCTCTATGAAAAGCTACAATATTCAGAATTTCAGGCTAAACTCTATTGGCAAGTTGAACAAGAAAAGTCTGAGCGTCTTTTACTTAATATTTTACCGGCTTCTATCGCCAAACGACTCAAACAAAAAATATCAACAGTGGCAGATGATTTTTCAAAAGTATCCGTTTTATTTGCTGACATTGTCGGATTTACAGAAATGTCGGGACGAATGTCTCCTCCTGCATTGGTTAATTTGCTCAATAATATTTTTTCCTTATTCGATAAACTAGTTGAACAACATGGTTTAGAAAAAATTAAAACCATTGGTGATGCTTATATGGTTGTCGCTGGTTTACCCACACCTTGCCAGGATCATATCACACAAATTGCGGATTTAGCATTAGAAATGCAACAAGCTATTGCCCAATTTAATGTGGAACACCAGAACCATTTAAAAATTCGTATTGGGATACATACAGGACCTGTAATTGCAGGAGTCATTGGCATTAAAAAATTCGCTTATGACTTATGGGGCGATACCGTCAACACGGCAAGCCGTATGGAATCGCATGGTATCCCAGAGCGCATTCAAGTTTCTAGCGACATTTATGAGGCGTTAAAAGAAAAATATATCTTGGTTAAACGTGGCACCATTCAAATTAAAGGTAAAGGTGAAATGACCACTTATTGGTTAAAAAGCAAGCAAGTTAAACATGAGCATTTTCAGACTGAGTCGTCTGAAAAAATTTAGCGGATTCCAATTATTCTTTATAAAAATAAAATGAACAAGTTTATTATCCAAATCGATCCAATGATTGGGGAAAAATATATTAATGTCCCTTTTGTGGGACAACAATTAGTAGAACATCCAATCTATAATAAGGGTTCGGCATACACTGAAGTTGAACGGGAACAACTTGGTTTATATGGCATTTTTCCGAGATATGCCTCCACAATAAAGGAACAACTTCGTAGAGTCTATGAAAATTACTCTTTGAAAACAACGCCGATTGAAAAATTTATATTTTTGCTTGGTTTACTTGACCGTAATGAGACCTTGTTTTACCGTTTAGTTTTGGAACATACTGAAGAAATGTTACCCATTGTTTATACGCCAACGGTTGGTGAAGTTGCCAAAACTTATAGCCACAGGTTTCGTCGTCCTAGGGGGTTGTATATACCCGATGATCAAATATCACATATTGATAGAATATTAGCAAATGCTCCATTTTCTAATATTAATTTGATTGTTGTAACCGATGGGGAACGTATTCTTGGCTTAGGTGATCAAGGAGTGGGGGGAATGGCTATTCCAGTTGGGAAAATAAGTCTTTATGTTGTGGGTGCCGGTATTCATCCTGCACTCTGTTTACCCATCATCCTCGACGTAGGAACAAATAATGAAGAATTGCTCAAGGACCCTCTTTATTTAGGCTTAAAACACAAACGGTTAACGGGTGATCGCTACGACGAAGTGATTGAAGAATTTGTAAAGGGGGTAAAACGGCACTTTCCGCATACTTTAATACAGTGGGAAGATTTTGGTAAACATCATGCCCTTTCTATCCTAAACCGTTATCGAGAACGCTTATGTTCTTTTGATGATGATATTCAAGGTACCGGCGCGGTTACCGTTGCTGCTTTATGTAGCGCCATTTATAGTCAACATAAAAAACTCAAAGATCAACATTATGTATTCTTTGGATTTGGTCAAGCAGGTTATGGTATCGCTACACTACTTGTACATGCAATGCTAGAAGAGGGCTTGACTGTGCAAGCTGCAAAAGAACGAATTTATCCTATCGGGCACAACGGCTTGGTCTTTGAAGACATGAACCCTCATCAATATCAAATGCCTTTTGCACGTAAACGTGCTATTCTCCAAAATTGGCAGATTCGTCGTTCTGATAAAGTTGATCTATTTGATACCGTGCTTAATGCAAAAGCAACTGTATTGATTGGTACATCAGGTATACCCAACGCATTTACCAATGAAATCTTATCGCAAATGGCCAAAAATGCTGAAAAACCGGTCATCTTTGCCCTTTCAAATCCAAATAATAAATGCGAATGTTTGCCAGAAAACGCTTTTCAAGCCACTGAAGGACGTTGTATTATGGCAACGGGTAGTCCATTTCCTAAGGTTACCATAAACGAAACGACGTATAATATTTCCCAATGCAATAATATGTATATTTTTCCAGGGCTTGGGTTAGGTGCTATTATTTCTATGACACCCAAAGTGACTGATCAAATGTTAGTTGTGGCTTCAAAAGCACTGGCTGCTATGGTTCCGTTGAATAATGCGACTAAGGGTATACTTCTTCCTGATATCCATAATATTAGAAAAGTATCAGAGAATGTGGCTTTTGCAGTTGCTAAAGAAGCCCGTGACAGTGGTTTAGGAATACGTTTATCTGATGATAAGTTAAGGAATCTCATAAAACAAGCCATGTGGAAACCTGAATATCTTCCTTATCGACATGAAACGTAAATTAAGTAGGTGACGCAATGCCATTAAGTATCGCTGCGGGCGAACACGCAGGATTCGATTCGCCCCTACAGCCAATATGTGGGATTAGGTTTTCAGTTGTCTGTTTCGCGAATAAGCCAATCCCATTAAGATGAATCCGGCAATTAACATAGGTAAAGTCAATAATTGTCCCATCGTCATCCAATCAAAAGCGATAAAACCTAAATGATTGTCAGGGGTGCGAACAAATTCGACTAAAAAGCGAAAACTGCCATAACCGATTAAAAATAATCCTGATACTGCCATTATTGGGCGAGGGCGTTTGGAAAATAGCCACAAAATGATGAATAAAACGATGCCCTCTAATGCCATTTGATATAATTGTGAAGGATGGCGGGGGAGATTATCTGCATAAGGGAATACCATGCCCCAAGGTAAATCCGTTGGGCGCCCCCATAATTCGCCGTTGATAAAATTACCCATGCGCCCTGCTCCCAAACCCAGCGGGATAAGCGGTGCAATAAAATCCGTCACTTCAAAAAAGCGTCGGTTAATTTGACGGGCATATAATCCCATGGCGACTAATACACCTATGAATCCACCATGAAACGACATGCCTCCTTGCCAAACTTTAAAAATAGCCCAGGGTGTCGTCATATAAGTCTGTAAATCATAAAATAGGATATAGCCCAGTCGTCCACCTAATACCACACCGAGTGCGCCATAAAAAATCAGATCGCTTAATTGTTGTGCTGTCACAATCGCATTTGGCTCTCGTGTCCGCCGTGAACCTAACCACCATGCAAAACCAAAACCAATTAAGTACATAAAGCCGTACCAATGCACTTTTAAGGGACCAACTTGGAATAAAATGGGATCAATTTCAGGATAAGTTAACATAATGCTTAATGGTTAATGGTTAATGGTTAATGATTAAAGACGCATGTCTTTTAACAATTGTTTAACCGTTTTTAAATGTCGTCTGCTGACTTCTAATGGTTTTTCAACTTCTTTAAGTAGAATATAATAACGTTTTGTTATTCCTATAGCATTCTTTTTTAAACCGGTTATCTGTGTGATAGCGACTAATGTGCTGCGATGTATGCGTAAAAATTGCCCTGCAAATTCTTTTTCTAAGTCTTTCAATGTTTCACTAATTAAAACTTCTTCTTCTTTACAACACATCATGACATATTTGTCATTAGCATAAAAATAATAAATTTGATTCACCGGGACTAAACACAATTCGCCACGTTGATAGTAACTAATCTGAGTACGGGCGCGGGGACTAGGGGAAATCGGTGCAGATTGAGGCTGTTTCAGGTTATAAGTTCGTTTAAGTGCCTGTTCTAATCGCTCTTTACGAATCGGTTTAAGTAAGTAATCTAATGCTTGATGTTCAAAAGCTTCTAAAGCATGATCGCTATAAGCGGTGCAAAAAATGACTGCTGGCGTAGACTCTATTAAGGCTAATTGTTGGATGACTTTCATGCCATCTATACCAGGCATACGAATATCTAGTAAAAGCACATCCGGTTCATAAACACGCACCAGTTCTAAGGTATCCTTACCATTGGCAGCTTCAGCAACGACTTCGCCAATACCCAGTTCGTTAATTAAAGCTTGTAAACGTTCTCGCGCTAATGGTTCATCATCAGCAATCAGTATTTTCATCATTTTTTAGTCTACCAAGGTAAGGAAAAATAAGATTAACCTGATACCAGTCAGTCTCTTTTTGTATACTTAACTTTGCCTGTTTCCCATAAAAAGCCAATAAACGTTGCTGAATATTGTCTTGTGCTATGTGATGCCCTTGATGTGTAAAATGGCTATCTGGCAAAGGATTTATAATACACAGTTTAATATATTTACCATCAAAATGCCCCGTAATCCGAATAGTTCCCCCGGCTGGCAAAGGTTGTATTCCATGATAAATCGCATTTTCTAACAAGGGTTGTAGGCTAAAGGATGGTATCAGGGCATCATCTGGTATATTATCAACTTCCCAAACCAGTTGCAAACGTTCACCCAAACGTAAAGCTTCAATGCTTAAGTACTGCCGACATAATGCTAACTCTTCTTGAAATGTGACAGCTATTTTTGTATCTGCTAAACTGGCACGAAATAAATCGGCAAAGTCTAATACCACCTGCTCTGCCTTATCCGGTTGAAAACGGATTAAACTGGCAATGCTATTCATGCTATTAAATAAAAAATGAGGGCGAATACGCGCCTGTAGTGCTTGAGCACGGGCATTAGCACTGGATTCTATTTCTTTTTTCCAATGATGCTGAATATAAAAGTAGCGCAAAGCAATAATACTGATAATCGTGCTAATAGCTAAATTGCGCCCCAAAAACCATTGATGTCTTGGTACATGAACTGAACTTGCGTGTTGAAAAAAATAAATCCATTCACTAAAAACCAAAGTCGCCATCAGTATGAATACATAACTGAGTACCACAATATCTTTTTTTATCAAGTTATTATAATGACTATAGCCTAAAATAAGTGAACTAACAATAGCACTGATCACAAAATATTTCAGTAAAAATTGATGATGGGAGTGACTCCATTTAATTTCTGCATAATACATATATTCCTGTAATCCATAAGCAAATTCACTAACAATATAAGTGACTATCAAAATCAGTAAATAACTCACAAAAGCAATGATTGTATCACTTTCTAATTGACATAATTGATGCCGTACTAAACATAAAAGCCATAAACTGACTAAGGAAATCCATTGTATAATTAGAGATAACATTGCCAAACTTGGCAGAAATTCTGATGTTAGGTATGTCCAACCGTACCCGCTTTGACTAGGCGGTACTAATACCAAAACAAAAGCCAGTAATTCCATCACGATGATAGTTAAAAATACAGTATAAACATCGCAAAAATCAGGCAAGAATCGGTTTTCATTCTTCATTTATTTTAGAGATCTTGATTTGGGTGAGGTTTGATGTTAATTTTGAGTACATACTGAAATACTTAATAATTTTAGGTTTTATTCTAATAAGTCAAAAATTCTGTCAATGACAAATAAATTATTATCCATTATTGGACCCGGTATCTTAGTCGCCGCAACCGGGGTAGGTGCCGGCGATTTAGCCACGGCATCTTTTACAGGCGCAAAAGTCGGTTTAGTGGTTCTATGGGCTGTTGTATTAGGAGCATTTTTCAAATTTGTGCTCACTGAAGGTTTAGCGCGTTGGCAATTAGCGACCGGTACAACTATTTTAGAAGGTGCAATGCGCCATTTCGGGCGACCGGTGCAATATGGCTTTTTAATCTATTTTCTCGCTTGGAGTTTCATGGTTGCTGCCGCTTTAATGAGTGCTTGCGGTGCCGCCGCTCAAGCCATATTGCCTCTATCTGATAATCCTGCCACCGGTAAAATCATTTATGGTATTATACATAGTCTAATCGGATTAGGGCTAATTTACCGAGGCGGCTATCAATTATTTGAAAAAGTGATGAGCGTTTGCATTGCCTTAATGTTCATCACCGTCATAACCACAGCCATTTTTTTGCAACCTGACTGGCACGAAGTAATGAATGGACTTCTATTTCCAAACATTTTTCAAGCAGATTGGGAAGAATTCGCTTGGACGATTGCCCTGATAGGGGGTGTGGGCGGCACCGTTACGATTCTTAGTTATGGGTATTGGATCAGGGAAAAAGGACGATTAAGTCCTAAAGATTTGCCACTATGCCGACTTGATTTAGCCATTGGATATATCATGACAGCCCTATTTGGAATTGCGATGATGATAATTGGCAATCATATTCATGTAGAAGGCGGGGGCGCGTCGTTGATTATTATATTAGCTGAAATGTTAGTCGGTGAACTGGGGCTGATTGGAAAATGGGCATTTCTAATCGGTGCATGGGTGGCTATTTTTAGTAGTTTATTGGGAGTTTGGCAAGGTGTACCTTATCTATTTGCTGATTTATGGCGTTTGATTCAAACCGATGATAATCCCAATCAATCAGCTATCGATACCAACTCAAAACTTTATCGCGGTTATTTATATGCGCTATCTATAGTACCTATGCTAGGATTATGGATTGGGTTTGCCAACATGCAAAAGTTTTACGCTATTATTGGTGCGCTTTTTTTGCCGATGTTAGCACTGACACTTTTGCGACTCAATGGACAATCAATTGGTAGCCAGTATCGTAATCACCCTTTAACAACGGTTATTTTAATATTCATTTTATTCTTTTTTCTGATAGCCGCTGGTTTGACTCTGAAAAAGGTATTATAGATGTTCAGAAAATAATTTTATATCAAAAATGAGGGCAGACACGCAAGTCTGCCCCTACAAGATGTGACATTATTCGTAGGGGCGAACCGAAAGTGTTCACCCTGTGAACTTATTTATCTGAACAGCTATAAATTTTAAAAATTAAAAAAAACGATTAAAATCAATAAGTTACTTTGAATATGACAAAATTAACCATTAAGCATTAACCATTAATATGAAAGCTTTAATTTTTGATGTCGATGGCACGATGGCAGAAACAGAGCGAGATGCTCATCGTGTGGCGTTTAATGAAACTTTTGCTGAATATAAACTGGATTGGCATTGGTCAGTAGAGCTTTATGGCGAATTGTTGGCTGTGACGGGGGGGAAGGAACGGATAAAATTTTATCTGGAACGTGACCGCCCAGATTATATTCCGCCTGTTAACTTAGATGCCTTTATTGCTGAATTACACCAAAATAAAACGGCTCACTATAATGAATTATTAGCACGTCATCCTATTCCCCTACGTCCTGGAGTACGCCGCTTATTGGAAGAAGCGCGTCGTGAAGGTTTGCAACTCGCTATTGCTACCACTACCAGTCCCAGAAATGTGATTTCTTTGCTAGAACATAGTTTAAGTCCGGATTCTGTGGCGTGGTTTGAAGTGATTGCCGCTGGGGATATCGTGTCGGCGAAAAAACCAGCATCAGATATTTATGATTACGCTTTGAAAAAATTGGGGCTAAAGGCGGAACAGTGTATTGCTTTTGAAGACTCAGGTAATGGTATTCGTTCAGCAAGGGCTGCCGGTTTATCCACTATCATTACTATCAATGATTATACTCGTGACGAAGATTTTACCGGGGCATCATTAGTACTTGATCATTTAGGTGAACCGGATCAACCTTTTACGGTGTTATCGGGAGAGGTGGGAAATGCGCGTTATGTTGATCTCGCTCTGCTGCGCCGTTTTATATGCTGAACCAAGATTTGTGAAAATGGAGTGCTAAAAATCCGATTTTTGAAAAAAATCGGATTTCTAATGATGGCAAGAGGCACAATCGATCTACTCTTTTTCCAAAAGAGGCTATTTCTATACTTAACTCAAGGGCAACCGGTATCAAGAAATCCGATTTTTGAAAAAATAGTATTTATAATGATATATTGAGCGAGTAGCAAATAGGGGACAGACCACGTTTTATATTTTTTCCTCAACAGAAGAAAAGACTATTTGTTTGGAAACTAAATGTTATAACGAGAAATAGTTCTAAAAATAAATGTGGTCTGTCCCCTATTTTTTTTCGTATAATTACAAAATTAGCCACATTTTTCTTGTTAAATAAAAATCCAAAAAGCGGGAAACTCTAAGGGAGAGTTAAGGGCTGTTTTTCGACAGGCTAGTACTGACCCCTTTTACTACACAAGTTATGGTATGTATTCTTGCATTAAAATAGGACGTGAAATTTCATTAAATACATAAGTTTCCATATCTATATTTGTCTTAAATGGAATAATAGTAAACTGAGTTTGGATATTAGTTGGTAGTTTTTTCCAAGAACTATAAAAATTTCCATCAGGACTAATCATAAAAAGAATGATTGGCTTTTCAATTTGGCCAAAACTTAAATTTGAATAATGGACACCCAGCCATCTTTTATCAGAATTTTGCGTATCTGGTTCAGGTAATGTAAAAATTTTAAACATTTTAGCTTCATTTTCTGAAACTAATCCTCCTATATGCCGATGATATAAGTCTGTTAAATTTTGATGAACTTGAATATTATTTTGCAATTCAAATGGCATTATTTTTTTGTGATAATAAGATAAAAACATATCAGTTGTTACAGACAAATCTTCCCGAAATATTAATACATCCATGTTACTTTCTACATTTAATGAAGAATTGAAAGAAACATTATTACGTTGCATATCCTCTTGTTGAGTTCCTATAAAAAGTAAAATGCTCAATAACAACGTAATTGTAGTTATTTTATTGATTCTTTTTTGCTTTCCAGAAAGTCTAAACTTAAACGAAGTGGTAACAATTGTAATAAATGGTAAAATTGAAAAAAAGAAAATCATAAGAATAACTAAAATGATATTTTCCATTGTTGTCCATATTGACAGATAAGAAGATTTACTTGAGAAAATGGATTCTAAAATTAATGTTATTAAAATAACTAAAACAATATTTCCGTATAATTTGAGTTCAGTTCTATCTGATTTAGGAAAAATTTTAAACAATATAATAACTGGATAGAAAAGATAGTATATGATATTTTTTGGTTTGTTGTTATAGTAATAATCATAAAAATTTCTAACTGTATCAACAGCATCAGATAGTAAAGGTATACCTGATAGATGAGGATATTTTTTAAAAGTTTGCTCTATGATTGTCAATGTATAATTCATATTATTAACATAACCAACTAAAACAAGTATGAACAACATTATTATCCCAACAATTAACGCTCCATCTATAAACACTGATAAAAATATAATTAGAAGAGGAGCAATAATGAATAATAATACTCTGGCTATATCGTCTGATATGTCTAATATTCTATAAAAATTATTTGTTTCTTGTGACATCCAAGGTGCAAGGTCTTCTTGTTTTGATGATAAAAAAAGTTTTTTAAAAGAAGGAATGAAATTTGGCTGATTAATTCCAATTTTGGCTTGTTGTCGTGCTTGCTTTACCATGAAATACAGTAAATAAAAATCCAATAATAATCCGAGGCCAAAAAAACCCATTGTAATCATATAAAGAAAGCCTGATTTCCACCTTCCCACATAATATCTATGAACGCCTAACCACCCTAAAAATATTAAGGCAAGATAAGCAATAACATAAGATTTTCTTTTACCGTATGTAGCATCTAAGTTAAAATCTGTCACTTTGTTATACCTTTTATTAATTGTACTGCTACCTAATACTTATGTTAATCGGCATTAGACAAGGATGTAAAATGTCCGATTCAACGCCAAGTTATCCTGAGTGTAGCCCAACCGACACCGCAAATAGGGGACAGACCACGTTTTATATTTTTTCCTCAACAGAAGAAAAGACTATTTGTTTGGAAACTAAATGTTATAACGAGAAATAGTTCTAAAAATAAATGTGGTCTGTCCCCTATTTTTCTATTAGAAATAGTTCTAAAAATAAATGTGGTCTGTCCCCTATTTTTCCTGTTGGTAGAACTTTAACCGCCAGGGCAAATAGCCTCACAAGGAACTCCGTCACCATCACGGTCTAATCGTTTACCTCCACAATTATTCAAATGATAATAAGCCTCTTCACAAGAGTTCATATTTTTACAATATCTCTTATTGCAAGAATATTTAGATTCCAGTACAACATCAACTGATAAATCAGAATCTACAATTTCAACCCATTCACGCCATTTCCCATAACCTTTCTTTGAGACTGAAACATCATATTTACCAGCTTTTAACTTAATACCGGGTTTATATTTTGGTGGAATGTTCATTACCTTGACAGTGCTATCCGAAGGTGTGGCATTAATATTTAAGCTATACAAACCATCAGATTCTACTACTTTTTCTATTATTGGCTCAGATATTTCTTGTAAAGCCGCATAATGTATATCTAACGTTGGTGAACCTTGGTCATTATAATGCCCTTTATTAAAAGTAGTTGTCCACATCCATACATTATACTTAGACAAACTTACCAAATCATTAAGAGAATTTACTTGAAACAATTTTTTAGCCACTTGTAAAACTTTATTACGTTTAACTTTAAGTGTAGCCTTATATTGTTGAAGGTACTCATGTTTACTCGGATTTTTAAAATCCAATAACGAAGGTATACTGGTTACTTGAACTGTATCATAATCAGTGTGTATGAAAGCTCTATAAATTCCATAGAGAATATCTCTCTTAACACTTTCCAAAATAACAGATTCCAAATCACCTTTAACTACACGATTTGATAATTGAAAATTAGGCACTTCTTTACTTGTAAACATTTTGAATGTACCATTTTCTTCATCGTAATCTCCAAAATCTGCAATCATTTTTGGAACAGATTTGAATTTTACTACTTCAGCATTGACCATAAATGAAAAAAGTATACCAAGCAAAACAACTATGACTGTAGAAATTTTTTTCAATACTACGACTCCTTAATATAAATTACTGATGAAAATAATGAAAGGTGATTAACCCACCTAACTACTTATTATAAGGCCAATTTTCCCTGTTATTCCTAGATATTGACCGGAAATTCAGGCACATTTTCCCTCATAACTAATTATCCTGACTTTTTTCCCTCATAATAAACGTATTGACCGGGTTATCAGGAAGATTTTCCCTGTTTAAAAATTATCCTGTCAAATGTACCTAATAATCTTTTTATTGGGTAAATTTTCCCTGTTATTCCTAGATATTGACCGGAAATTCAGGCCAGTTTGCCCTGTTAAAAAATTATCCTGTCAAATAGACTTGACGTTATCTGCCAAAACAAGCAAGCGTGGGTAGGAGCTTCGCTGCAAACCACCATTTCTCTGACCAGAGGTTCGTGTAACGAAGCCCACCCAACGCTGGCTTAATGGACCGGGACCATAGATACAAAAAAACCAGTTATCAGTGCTTCCAGTCAATCACTATATAGTCAAAAATGACTTTCATGATTTGGGCAAGAATATTACCACGTTTTGAAAAAAAGGTCAAGCCCTTTTTGAAAAAATTTTCTAGGTCAAATTAAATATTTCTTCAAATTCTATAATTTTAAAGGTTTCAGCCAATATAAAAATTTTTTATCGGTTCTTATGTTTAATTAGGAATTAACAATTACTAATTGGATTAGAAATTAACTTGCCCTATTGATGCTATTCAGATAAATAACTTCACAAAACCTGCCAGGTTTCCAAAACATGGCAGGTTTGATCAAAAAATTATTTTTCTGAACATCTATATTATTGAATTTGCTTTTCGCATTGTTCAAAAACAAAGTCTAAAATTCCAAAAACTTTTTGTGGTTCAGCAATTGAATAAGAAAATGAATGCTTAGTAAAAATATCTTGTACGAGTTTGCCA